>ERZ1106943.686-NODE-686-length-41518-cov-4.850807_pt1 | contig 41518 bp, 38 predicted proteins | sample MGYA00403671_ERZ1106943 | MGnify/ENA primary metagenome ERZ1106943 (study PRJEB35170, sample SAMEA104062427) | human gut metagenome | biome: human gut; feature: human-associated habitat; material: faeces | place: Denmark | collected 2012-06-14 ...
TTAAGGACATATTGTTATTAAATAAATCAATACTTTTCTTTAAACGATACATCATAACAAAAGTAGAAGAAGTCATAAGAAATTATTTTTATGCATAAAAAAACTTGATTATTTATCTTTTTTATTTACAAACAAAAAATAAAGTTATATTATAGCTATGTTAGTTATAACTAACTAATAGAATCAAGGTGTTGTTATGAAAGTAATCGCAGAAAAAAATAAACTCCTTGGAATAAGATATATTATTTTATTATGTTTACTTATCTTGCTTTTTGTTTTATCAATAATTTGTACTATTATTTCGAACCTAATATTTTTAATTTTTGATTTAATTATTTTAGTATTAATAATACTACAAATAGTACAATTATATAAATATTGTCAAGCACCAAAAGCATGTATAAGCATTGATAATGGTAAAAAATTACATTTATATAAAGATATCATTCTTGATCCTAAAGATATAAATTATGTTTATTATGAAGATACTTATGTTCCTAAAAGTATTATTACGGATATTGGAAAAGTAATTATTGAAACTAGTGAAAAAGATTATGAATATAATTATGTTGATAATCTTGTTGAAGTAGTTAGTGAATTAAGAACAATTGTTCTTAAAGCTAAAGGAGAAGAAAAATAATATGAAAAAAGAATATTTTAGTGTTGAAAAAGGCGGATTCTATGGTGCGTATTATCCAAATAAAACCAAAACTAATAAAGGCATAATTTTAATGCTTGGAGATTCTATCGATGACCGTTTAGCAACTTCCGGTGTTAAGTATATGCAACTATTTAATTTTAATTGTATTACTATATCTCCGATGAAAAAGAATTATGGTTATCATAATTATGAATTAGAAAAATTTGGTAAGGCTCTTGATGTACTTAAGAAAAAAGGTTGCACTAAGTTTGCTATTGCGGGTGGTTCCACAACGGGGATGATTGCTTTAGTAGTTTCTTCTATATATCATGAAATTACTCTTACCATAGCCTTTACGCCTTGTGATTTCATCATGGAAGGATTTTATCAAGATGGATTAGATGGCGCTAAAGAAAGACCGGGTAATAATGAATCAACTTTAACACTAAATGGTAGACCATTGCCTTACTTACCTTATGCATATCGTCATCCGACTTATTGGCAAATGATTAAAAAAGAATCTCAGGAAGGTAAAGACATGATTGCAAGTCGTAAATTATTTGATGAATCAGAGCGTTTACATCCTTTAAAAGAAGAAGAACTTATAAAAGTTGAAAATATTAAAGGGACAATAGTTTTAGTTGGCGCTAGTGATGATGTCTTATGGGATACTACGAAATATATTCGAAGAATGGAAGAGCGTTTAAAAGCAAAAAATCATGATTCCACCTTATATAGTTACATTTATCAACATGGAACACATTTTGCTTTTCCAGAACGCTTAATAAAATTTATGCTTCCAATTGGAAGTTCCTTATTAGTTGCTATTGCATTTAAAGCTGGTAAAAAGTTTAAAAAAGAATGCAAGAAAACTCGTATAGATATTGATAATAAATTAACAAGTATTATCAATAACTGGTAAATCGTGGATAAAGTTTCGACTTTCCAATAAAAAAACCAAAAGAAAGCCGCGCAAATAGGCGCGGTTTTCAAATACTTAAAATTAGTAATTGTTTTATTCTCTCGGCTTCTTTTTATCTTCTGGCAAATCATAAGATAATTCAATAATTTCATCAGCTTCAGGATAATATTTTAGAATTTCTTCATAGCTAGAAGGAGTGACATATTGGGCATTAGAAATATTTTCTTCTAAAACATATTTTAATAAATCATAAGCCATAATCATCGCATTTTCATAACTATCTCCACAAGTTACAGCGCCGATGATATTCGGAATCTTAACATTATAATAAGTACTATTTTCTTCTTTTTTTAACGTGGCGTAAAAGTGATAATGCATAATTAGTTTTTTGAACCTCTAAATTTTTCTAGTCTATTATTAACATCTAAATAAATTTCATCATGTTTTTCTTTATAAACTTCGTTAGTGTCATTCATTAAATAATCTAAAGATTTTAATAAATATTCTTCCTCTTGCTTAGTGTCATTCATTGCTTCATAAACGGTAGCAATATAACTAGCAAACATTGCAGAATAAATATCAGAAGTAGGTTCATCGTCATAATTACCAGCTTCTTTATCTTCAAGATAGTTTTTTGTTGCGCCAAGCGCACTATTGAAGTCTTTTAAGTCAAAACACACTTTAAAAAATTTATTTGTTAAATCTGCTAGCATTTGATTACAACCTATAAAATCATGGTAGTAACAATGTTCAAGTCCGTTAATTAAAACAACTTTTGCTACTTCAAGATTACCAATCTCATAATTTAATGATCCGGATTCTAAAGCATATTTTGCAAGACGTTGATATTTGGAACTAGTATCACTCATTTTTAAAGTGAGTTCATAAGCTTTATCATAGTTATTGATAGCTTCGACATAATCACCTAATCCTTCTAAAGCAAGACCAAGTGACAAATGAGCTTGGCTAACGATATCATATTCTAAATCACTATTTGGATTATCAATTAAATCAAAGATATAGCACGCTAATTTCTCAACTTCATCATAATGTTTTATTAATACATGTGTGTTGCACATAGTATTTAAAAACAAGACATAATCCATTTGGTATCTTTTTAGTTTTTCTCTAGGTAATTTATTTAAATAATCTAATAAAGCAGTTCCACATTTGATTGATTCTTCATAGGCACCAACGGCGTTAAGAATATTAGTGTTAATAGCGTATATATTAATTAATAAATCATAAGGGAAATTTTCTAAATCTTTCACTAATAGTTTTTTAGCGGAGTCTAACGCAATATCTGATGCTTTTAAGGCAAGTTCATAGTCTTTTTGCATAAAAGTGATAGATGCTAAACGCCACCATAAACGTGAGTTAGTTTCTAAAATGTATTCTTCATCATCACCTTGATAAGTATCAAGCATTTTAAGCATATGTACAATGGAATTTTGGGCATCTTTTAAATTGTTTTCTTCAATAAGACTAGAAACTACAACACTAGATAAGCCAAAAACTATTTCTTTTTCACTATCAGAAATTGTTCCTTTTGGATAATTTTGAATAACATAATTAACAAATTTATTGCGGATGAATACAAGTCTGTCTCTTGATATTTTACTTTCTCTTTTAATGGCTTCTACTTCATAAAGAATAGAAGTTTGTTTATCATCATCAAGATTATCAAAGTTTTTTAAATTGTATACTAACTCATATAAAGGAAGAGATCTTAAAGCAGCCTCGGCATTTTCTTTACCTAGTTCCTTAGCTTTTAAAAAATATTCTTTGGCTTTGTTAAAATCGGGTTTAACATCTTCGAATCCATCACGATAGGAAACCGCTAAATTAAAATAGGCACCAGGATGATTACCTTTAATAGCTTTTTCATAATATTCAACAGCTTTAGGAATATCTTTATTTACTCCTAATTCAAAGGCATAACAATTACCTAATTTAAATAGTAAGTCAGAATCATTAAAATGTTCGGCTTTTTTTAAATAATAAAAAGCTTTTTTCCCTGCTTCTTTATCCTTAGTTAACCAATAATAATGCCCTGCGACTTTTTTTAATGCTTCAAAATCACCAGCATCAGCAAGAGCTTCTAACTTTTCAAGATTATCAATTTCTTCATTATCCATATCTTAACACCTCACTAGAAATATAATATCACGATAGTTTATGAATTAAAACAATTAAAATTTGACATAATCATAATTATAAGATAATATAATAAATGAACAATCGTTCATTGATTAGGAGACACTATGCTGAATGAAGAAAACAAACTAAAAAAGAAACAAGAAATTATGGTAAAGTGCTTTGATTGTTATGCTAAACATGGTTTAGCCGGAACAGGAATTAACTTACTAGCAAAATCTTGTAATATGTCCAAAGGTAACATCTATATTTATTTTGATAATTTAGATCAATTAATTATTGAGTCTACAGCGTATGTCATGGAAAAAGTAGAAGATGATTTCATGGATTTAGCGCCTACTTCACTTGAAGATGTTAATCGTTTCTTAGATGAAGTGCCTTATTGGACTAAAAATAAGCATGGTGACAAATATCGCCTTATGTATCAAGTCTATACGCATCCGAAATATTATTTAGAAGGCAAAAAGTTTTTTGAAGGAGTTAGCAAAAGATATCAAGAGTATGCTAAAAAACTTGAGAGTGTTATCGGAATTAGTAGCGATATATTAACTCCACTAATATTTATCTTTGTTCGAGCATCAGTTCATTACGCTTTATTTGAAGATGAATATTATTTAAAATCACAAATCAAAGTATTAAAATTAGCCGTTTCTGCATTTTTAAAATAGGAGGAAAAATTATGTTAAATGCAAAAGTTAGACTAACGACGTTATTAGTTTTATTGGGGATGAGTAGCATTATTTCTTCGTGTGATTCAAAGAAAACAAGCAATAGTGGATCAACAAATACTTCCCAATCATCTAGTTCAAGTATCTCTACAGGAAATAATGAAAAAGAAGTATTTGCAAAATTCTATGTTGCTTTGAAAAACACCTATGAATATGATGGGGATTATTATGCGGAATTTGTTCGAAAAAGTGATGGATATAAAGAAGAAACAATTGAAACAATTGGAGATGGTAATAAATTCTATTGTGAAAACAGATCTTATAAAGATAGTGAAAGCGGATATGTTTTGAATAACAAAACAATTGAAGCTGTGGTTTCAAAAGATAATCGTTATGTATATTATGAAGAACGAGGAATAGAAGAAAAAAACAAAGAGGCCAAATATATAAGTGAAAAATCTATAAAAAAATATACAAATTATAGTCCATCCTCTCTTTATGAAGATACTATTTTGATGAGTTTAATGGAAACAACCGCGATTAACAAAATAGAAGACATTATTAAAGAGTATGGTAGTGGCAATCATTTAGTTTATGACAAACATAGTATTATATTTGATCAATCGGTAGTTGCTTTAACTATTGACTTTAATGTCGACTTAAAAGGAGAAGAAGAAGCTGAATCAATTGAATACGCCAAACAAAAAGATACTATGTCTTTTACTATTAACGATGATAAAGTAAGTTCATTTAAAACAAAAACTGAAATTGAATATAAAACAAAAACAGAAGAAAAACCAATTACTAGCATTTATGAATTCAATTATGATGTTGAATATAGTTATAAAAGTGGCTTATTAGATAAAATATCTTTAGATGGTATCGAGATAAAAGCAGAAACCGCCCTAATATTATTTTATTATGGCGATTATCAATTAAGAAGTGTTTATTATTCCGAAGTTGGTAAGCCTATTAACTATATATTTGATAATTATTTCTTTAATGGTGATGGCTTTTATGGCTATGACATGAATAGTGGTATTATTGAATTTTATTTAGATGAAGAATTTAAAGTAAAATACACTAATCAACCATTGCCTAGCGATGAATTTAAACTATATATGAAAATAACTGTACCAAGTGATCGCGCAGTAGTCATGGAAATGAGTCAAAGTAATTATTATAGACAAGTTAATGATGAAGATACAAGAAAAGATTATGTTAAAAGAGTGGATAAAATGTTCACATCAAAAAGTATGGAATTAGAAGGAGTAACATATAATTTTGATAAAAGAGAAGAGATAACACGAGAATATGTTACTGTTAATGGTGAAAAGTGCGAAGATAAAGAAATCACACTTGAAGATGGTAAGTTGTATGAAATAGTATATTACTATGATTATGCTAATCGTTATTAATAGTTATCGTTTATTTTTGATAAAGGAATCAGTAATTAGTTTTATTGATTCCTTTTCTTTTGAGGTTAATTTATTATCAACATTAATAGTTTCCATATAAGCCACCAAAGAATCTTTAATATCTTTATAACTAGGAGAGCTTTTATATCCTAATAGATAATCAATTGATACGCCATAAAAATCCGCCAAAGTAAAAAGAGTACTAAAAGAAGGAAAAGTCAATTCATTTTCATAATTATAATAAGTTGTGCGAGATACATTTAATAGTTTTAACAATTTGTTTATTGATATATCATTATCTTCTCTTAATTCTTTTAATCTATTCATAAAATTAACCTCGACATTACTTTTTTATTAAACTAATTGTAAAGGAAATTTGGACATAAAGTTTGACATGTTTAAAAAAGTTGTATATAATTTGAACGATGTTCAATAAAATTAAACAAAGCGGTTAAAATTGTTTAAAAATAATTGAACAAAATATCAAAGATAATTAAAGTTTTTTATAAAACATGTAATTTTTAATGACATTTAATTGTTAATTCAAAAAAACATATTTTAGTAAATTATATTTGAGAAAGGTATTCAGTATAAAAAACTGAATTTAACAAATTAGATGAAAACAAGGAAACATATATCAGTAGTTTATCAAAATAGGAAAATCAAATCCTTTTATTCGTTTTCTACTATTTTTTCAAATAACATATTTCTCATCACTGAAGATGGATATACTGCTTGTATAAGCAAATTAGAATACACTTTTCTTAATTTAAATATAAAGTCAAAAAAAATTTTAAGTTCCAATTGGATTAATTGTTTTTTTTCGCCTTCTGAATTAGAAGATGAAATTAAAATCCAACCCACATTTTTTCTAATTGAATTGACTAATAATTGTAACTTAAGATGTAAATATTGCTTTAGAGGAAAACATATAAATAAGTCAATTACATATGAAAAATTAGATAACATATTAGCTTCTATATCTAATTATGTTTTAAAAAATAAAATATTGAATTTTTCAATTCAACCTTGGGGCGGAGAACCTATGTTAGAAATTGATAAAATAATTCATATAAGAGAATATTTTGATAATATTGATTTGCATCCAACTATCACTTGTGAAACAAATGGAGTTCTATTAACTAAAGATAATGCAAAAAGATTTATTTTAAATGATATAGACTTTGGTATATCGGTGGATGGAGTGCCAGAAATTCATAATTTTAATAGGCCATTGTCTAATTTAAATCCGTCGTCAAATATTATCTTTACTAATATCAATAATTTTTATAATGAATATCCAAATTACAAATTATCAGGAATTACAACTAATACAGCTGATTCTATTAGTCGAATTAAAGATAATTTATACTTTTTAGTTGAACAATTGCATTTTAAAAACTTAAAAATGAATTTTGTGAAAAACAATCCTTATATTTCAAATGAGATAGATACTTTTTCTCCAACTCAATTATCAAAATTTTACAAAGAATTGTATAAAAATGTTAAAAATATTTCTAAAAAATATAAAGACATATCAGAAGGGAACATTTCTGTTAGAATTCAAAATTTGCTTTATAGATCATCTAATGACATTTGTAATTCTCATGGTTGTCGTGGTGGAAGAAAAATGTTTGCTTTTGATATTGATGGGAATATCTATAATTGTGAATTAATAGGTGATGAGACACAATTCTTAGGAACTTATAAGGATGATTTTATTTCTATTATTGAAAAATCAATCAAAACTAATGGATATTTTAAAGAAAAAAGAAATGATGAATGCAAAAATTGTCCGTATGAATATTTTTGTATGGGAGGATGCAGTTCAATATGTTTATATGAAAAAACTAATACAGATAGTTTAACTTGTGCAATAAATAAGACGATTTATCCTTTAATAATCAAAGATATAATTAGCAAATCATTTTTTATTAATTTAAATAGAAGGAGAAAACATTAATGCAAGCATATTTTACCTTGAATAATTTTTGTAATCAAAAATGCATTACATGTCCAACCGGGAGTAATTGCAAAGATTCAAATTATATTCCATTTGAACTATTAAAAGAAAGAATTGTCGAATGCAAAAAAAAGGGAATGGATTCTGTCGTTCTATCAGGCGGCGAACCATTTGCTTACCCATATATTTTAGAATGCATTTCTTATTTATATAAACTTAAAATAAATATTACTATATTGACAAATGGTACAATGTTGAATAAAGGAATAATTAAAAAACTAGTTAAATTTAAAAAACATATTAGAGTAGTTGTTGCAATTCATTCAGATATCCCTAGTGAACATGATTTTGTTACTTCAACAGAGGGTTCCTTTGATATTTTAATGTCAAATATTATTCTATTAGATAAACTAAAATTTCATGTTTGTTTCAAAATTATTTTGAATAAAATATCATTCTTAAAACTTAAAGAAATATCATGCATGTTAGAATATAAATTAAAGAATCCGTTTACTATTAATGTATGTTCTATGGATATGTGCAATATATCAGAAAAAAACAAAAATATATGCCTAACTGGAAAAGAAGTTCAAGTGGTTCTTAATACATTTTCTAAATGGTATACTTTTAAAAAGAACAAAAAATATCAATTATATATTAGTGAATTTCCTATTTGTTTAATGACAAAATATTCAATGCCTTATCTACAAACAAAAAAAGGAAAAAATAATTTTGCAATTATCCCTAGACATAGTACTAATGTTGTTTACAATAGTAAATATGATTGTTTTCCATGTTTAGAATATTGCAAAGTGTGTATGTTTGAATCATTGTGTCCGGGTATTTGGAGCTCTAATGTTGAGTATTTTAAAAATGATTGTAGATGCTTCGACATTATTATTTGACGTTGAGATTGATGTACCTAGTTTTATTTATAATGAGAATGGAATATATGCTGCAATTATGATTTGTTCTTATTTTATTAAATGAATTACGAATACAATGTTAAGCAGTCAAATAGTAATTATATTTCTATAAAATTAACTTCATAAAGAAAGGATAAATTATGTGATTATTCACATTTTTGAATAATTTCATAAAGATTGGTGAAAAAAATGAATGATTCTTGGTCTGATGGTGCTTGGAATGTATCTGGTGATTCGTGGATAGATGGTGGTTGGAATGTATCATCAAATAATTGGTCTGATGCCAAATGGGATGATGATTCATGGGATGATGACTCATGGGATAATTACTCCTGGGATAATGATACTTGGACAAACTATTCATGGTCAAATAATAAAGTGAATCATGTAGACAAAAAACAAATAGATGATGAACCTCATCCGATTAATATAAAACTTGCCCGTATAAACTGTATTTTAGTTTTGATTTTGGCGGTACCGCTTGTTTTGTTATCAAGAGAATACTGGTATGATAATAGTATAGAGTGGAAAAAAGATTTATTTGCCTGTTGCTTGTTTTTTATTTGGTCTTTATTAGGTGTTATAATTCCTAGTTGGAAAAATAAATTTTGGCACAAAGTAATTACATTTTTACTTATTGTTATTGAATTTTTGGCAATAGTAAATGGTATACAAAAAATCGGTATATAGGTTATATAATTATAATCAAGTACTTTGAAACTATTTTTAGCGCGAATTTTTAGTATATTTTCACAAAAAAAAGATTATTTATTAGATATAAAAAATATAAGCAATTTTAACAATTAATAAAAAAATTTATATACTTTTGCTATTTGAATGCTATTTGACATGTTTAATAAATGATTATATAATATTGTACGATGTTCAAATAATTTAAACATAGGAGGCATTTATGAAAAAACAACTAATTTTATTTGCAAGCATTATTTTATTAACAGGATGTAGCCTTTTTGGAAGCAAGCCATCAAATAATGGAGTAAATAACTCAACATCAAACAGTGCCTCAAACAATGTAAAAATAGAGGCAAAAGGATTAGAATTAATTGTTAGTCAAACAACTGCTACAAAAGGCAGCAATTTATTTTTTGGATGTAATTTTTCTCCAGATAATTCAACTACAATAAATGAAGAAGCAATTAATACTAATAATTTAAAATGGTTTTGTTCTACCGATGGTAGTGATTATGTTAGTGAAAAAATGTTAGATGGTTTGAGAAATTTTTCCTGTACTTTTCCAAAAGCAGGAAAATTTAGCTATTACGTGAAATATTGTAGTCATACAAATGAAGATAGTCATGAAGGGGATTTAGTTTCTAATACTATCGAAATAGAAATTAAAGATGAATTTGCATATACATCTAATATTTTGCCTGATGAAACAGTAGAGATATCAGCTGATGAGAACACATCATATGACGCTGATTTTATAATGCCGTCTAAAATTGGAGAAAATTCTATATCAAAAATTTCTCAATCAGCATTTAAAAATCATAAAGAATTAACTTCAGTTAGAATCCCATATGGAGTAAAGGAAATAGGCGGATCAGCATTTGCCGGTTGTAGTAATTTGAAATATGTAGTAATCCCAAGTAGTGTAACATCAATAGGCGATTATGCTTTTGATGGATGCAGTAGTGAACTATATGGCTTTTTTGAAATAAATAATATTTCATCAATAAAAGGTTATTCAACCAGTTTTACAGGTGGATCATTTGATAAAGGATTTAATCATTATGCCACATCACATAAAGACTACATTATAGAAAATGATTTTGTATTTGGATTAAAGACAGATAACACAATTTCAGTTGCAAAATATTTAGGAAACTCATCTGAAGTAGAAATACCAAGTGAAGTACAAGGTAAAAAAGTAACATCAATACTTGGATATGCATTCTCTAAAAAAACAATGATAAATAATGTCACAATACCTTCTTCAATTGAAAATATTGGTAATAATGCTTTTGAAGGTTGCACTGGTTTAAAAGAAATTATTATACCAAGCAGTGTAACAACTATAGGGAATTCTGCTTTTATTAATTGTACATCGTTAACAATTTATTGTAGAATATCATCAAAACCAAAAGGGTGGTCTTCCGAATGGAATTCTACTAATTGTGAAGTTGTATGGGGATATAATGGGTAATAGTATAAGAAATTTTAAAGTATTAGTGCAAAAATATTAACAAAATTAATTGGTAAAAAAAACAGTAATAATGAATAGTATTTAATAAGAAAATCAAAGAAAATTGATTGTTCTTCTAGATATTTTATTTGATAGTTTATAACAAAAGGATAATGATTGCATGTTAGATAAAGGATTATTAAAAAGAACAACTATAAAAACATTAGAAGAATATAAAGAAAAAGTATTATTAGGTTACATTAACATTGATTATCCAAATGTTTTAAAAAAAGAAATTTTAAACTTTTTAAAAATGAATAAGAATAAAAATGAACTTATATTTTGCCAATATTATTGCGCTGTTATGGATGGAAAAGTAGAATCATCTGAAAATTACAATCATATTTTTAATGTTATGCATGATTTAGCATTAAAAAATAATGTTCTAGCCCAAGAACGATTAGGATATATGTATCAATTTTTTAAAGATTATAGTGATGATGATTATAAAGAAGCTCTATTTTGGTATTTGAAAGCCGCTGAACAAGAATATGATGTCGCAGAGTTTAATGTTGGATGCTTTTATGAAACAGGTAAAGGAATAAAACAAAATTTTCAAAAAGCATTTTATTGGTATTTAAAAGCTGCCGAACAAGATAATGCTAATGCTCAATATAATTTAGCGTTGCTATATTATAATGGGCTAGGTATTGAAAAAAATCTTGAAATGGCAAAATATTGGTGCAAAAAAGCATTAGAAAATGATAATGCTTTAGCAAAAAAAATTTTATCAACATTATAAGGTTTATGTTTTGGATAACACTATTTTTTATGCGACTATAGTGTTTGACTATTATAGATAAAGTTTATAAAACATAAGTGAATTGTGGGTGATCAAAATGAAAAATTATGTAGAGTTTCAAGATAATGAAGGAAAAGTATTTAAATCAGTTAAATTAATTGATTTTAGTAGTGCATTAATAGAAAACCCAGGTGATTATGTTAAAGATGATGAATTATTTCACTTCATTAAATGGGATAAAGACTTAAAAAATATAAATGAAAGTTGCATTGTAAAGCCTATTTATGAAAAAACAAAGAATTGTCTTATTTTTAATAATAAAAATGAGATTATAGATGCAAAAGAATATGAGAACCAAATTTTATATTTACCTATTTGTTGTATAGTTAATAACAAACACATAAATATTACTACTATAAAACATGAAGCATTTATTAATTTAAATGCGATAGTGGGTATCTATGTTCCTAAACAAATTTCTATTATTGAAACTAATGCGTTTCATAATAAATATCCGATCAACTTATTTTTAGAGCAAAATGAGATTAGTGATGGATTTGAAGAAGATTGGAATGCCGATTGTATTACTTATTATGGATGTGAAGCTAGTGATATATTAATTAAAAATGACTTTGTATATTTAATAAAAAATAATGAGGTCAGTTTAATAAGATATTTAGGAAATCAAATTTCTTTATTTATAAAAAAATGTGTTAAATATAATGATAATTATTATGATATTAAAACATTAAGACAATATGCTTTTTACTTAAAAGACAACTTGGAATTTATATATGCACCTAACACTATTCAAAAAACATATGAATTTGCGATAGATTGTCCTAATTTGGTTGTGTGTTTTGAAAATAACAAAGTCTTTGGAAGAACTAATTTAGAGGAAGAAGATTATGATGAAGTGCCTATGTATTTAGGTATCAAATATGATTATATTATTAACGATGATGATTTTCTTTTTGTTATTAAAAACAATTATGCAATTTTAATAAAATACTTTGGTAATGAAGATAAGGTTATTGTTCCTCGAGAAGTAAAAAACGATTTAGGTACTTATTATGTTCGTAAAATTGGTGCAAAAGCTTTTATAAATAAAAAAACAAAAGAGCTTGAGTTACCTAACACCATAATAGATATCCATTATGATGCTTTTAAAAATAGTGGTATTGAAAATAATTTTAAATTATGCAGTGATTTATTTCTCATTGAACAACAAGAAGCAAAAAACGGAGATAGCGAAGCATATATTAATATGGGCAAAATGTATGAAGAAGGATTAGGTATTACTTATAGTCAAGAAGAAGCAATAGAATGCTATTTAAAAGCAATTGATTTAGGTAATAAATCCGCATGTACACAACTTGGAATTATTTATATGAATAAAGGTAGATTTATTCCCGCTCGTCAATACTTTTTGGATGCAGAAAGTATCAACGATAAAGAGGCATTATATTATTTAGGCATTATATATTTGTTTGGCTTTGAAGTTATAACTGATTATGTTAAGGCACGAGAATATTTTACAAAAGCTATGAAATTAAACGAACCTAAAGCAAAAGAAATATTAAGAGAATTAGATCCATGTGGTATTGGCTTAGAAATTGATAAGGATGAAATAATTAGAAGAACTACAGAACTTTCTAAAACTTCAATAGCCGCTAAATGCTTTTTAGGCTTGCTCGTTGGTAGTGATAATTTTCAATTATCTTTGAGTTGCTTAAATGAGGCGAGCTATTGTGATTATCCTTTTGCATCATTTGCATATAGTGAATTATTGAAAAGATTGTCTCAATATAAGACAGAATGTGAAGTTGCTGAATTATTGGATAAACTAAACAATTACTAGTAATACAAAATAGGAGGTGTTAAAAATGAAACTAACAAAATGTAAAAACTGCCAACAAAAACAATCTTTTGTTAAGAATGATGATTTCCTTTTTAACACAAGTATTGAAAAAACTAAAAATTATGTTCATGCTACATTTCTTAATGAAAATAATGAAATATTAGAAGAACAAAATGTTATTTATAATAAAAACGCCACTAACCCGCAAAGAATTACTTATAGTTTCATAAAAGATGATTTTTTATATACTTTTAAGGGTTGGGATAACTCCTTAAAAAGTTTAAAACATAATACTATTTTTAAACCAATTTATGAAATAGAAGATAATTATTATGTTATTAAAGATAGTACTATTATTACTACCAAGACAGAAAATATTCATTATGCGATATTGCCTTCTTATATATATAATTCAAAAACAAAAAATAAACAGATGATTGATTCAGTAGCATCAATGACTTTTAACTATGTTTCTGGATTACGATTAGTTTATATTCCACAAACTATAAAAAATATGGGTGATTGTGCATTTGTAGGATGTAAAAGTGCCTTGCTTTTCTTAGAAAAAGAAGCAAGTAAAAAATGGAATAGATTAAATTGGGGAAGTAAAAAATATTATGCTGAGATTGCTTCATGCATGGTTTGTAAATGTTACTCAAATATAAAGTTTGAAAACTTAATTTTTAAAGATGATGTAATATATATGATTATTAATAAAAAAGCACACTTGCTTTTAATTGTTGATTTAAATAGAATTAACTCTTTAGAAAATTATATTTTAGTAGATAATAAAAAATATTTTGTTACCGCAATTGAAGAAGGGGCTTTTGCTAACATAACATTAGATGATTTTGTTTTATCAAATAAAATAAAATATATTGATAAAAAAGCATTTTTATATTGCACATTTGTAAATTGTAATGTCTATGATAATGGATATTATATCGGAAATAAAAATAATCCCTATTTAATGTTAGTTAAGCCAGTATCAACAAAAATCGAACAATGTATTTTACATCCTAATGTTAAATTTATTAAATATCAAGTCTTTAAAGATTGCCATAAATTAAAAAATGTTAAAGTACCATCTAATGCAGTCGTGGATACTGAAGAAATTGCACATTTAATTAAAGATTAATATACACTTTTTTAACTGGAGAAACGAATATGAAAAAGCAAAAGAAAGTAGTGTATTATAATTTTGATAAAAAAATAATTCATGAAGCCTTAATTATGGAAGATGAATTAAATTTACAAGAAATTTTTCCTTCTAATTATGCAACTGACGAATTCATTTATATATTTATAAAGTGGAATTATATTTTAAAAGAAACAGAAGATGTAATTGAAGCATATCCTATTTATAACAAAACCATGAATTATTTGATTTTTGATGAAAACTTTAATATTAGTGGAGTAGTGGAAAATAATCCATCTTTTATAATTATTCCGGAATATTATCTAAAAGATGGAAAATCATTTGTTATAACAACAATAAACGATCAAGCATTTATTAATAAAAGAAATATTTCTTTATTCTATGTTCCTAAAACAATTATGGAAATAAAATTAAATGCTTTTGTTGAATATTCGTTTTTTGTATTTATTTGTGAACATAACACGCAACCAATTTGTTTCCAAGATGGATTTGTTATGCCAAAAAATTCTTTGATCAAATTAAAAACATATTTTGGTATAACTAAAAATAACATTAAGATTATCAATGATGTGATTTATATTTTAAAAGACAACAAAGTCATTTTAACTAAATATCTAAGTAAGGAAAAAGATTATATTATTCCTGAAACATTGCAATTTCATAATCAAACTTATGATGTTACAATTATAGGTGATAGAGCCTTTTCGTTTAGTTCAATTGAACAAGTTACATTACCATCAACAATTAATATTATCAGTGATGAAGCTTTTCGTTTTGCCAAAGAATTAAGGCAAGTACAATTTGATGATGATATTAATTTAAAAGAGATTCGACGTTATGCTTTTGCAGGTTGTTCAAAACTTCAAGATTTTTATGTCCCTAAAACAATTGAAATTATGGAAAGATATGTTTTTTACCATGCATATTGTTGTGTTGTTTACTTAGAAGATGAAATTAAAGAAAATTGGAATGAAAGTTGGATTGCTGATTGTGTTTGTTATGATCATGTTAAACATGATAAATTAATGGATATAGATGGATTTCGTTATTTTATTTTAAAAGATTGCGCAGTACTTACTTGCTATTTTGGAAATAGTCAATATGTTACAATTCCTAATAATATAGAAGTAAATGGTAAGATATATGACATTAAACATATAGGAATGTATGCTTTCTCTCTTACAAACATAATAAGTGTAGAAATACCTAAAAGTGTTGTTACTATTGAACATGGAGCTTTTTATAATTGCTTTTTACTAGAAAACATTATTTTTGAAAATGACGCTATGTTAAATTATATTGGTTCTAATGCATTTAATTCATGTCAATCTTTAAAAACTATTACATTTCCTAATAAATTAGAAAAAATTGCTGGTTTTGCTTTTTCATCTTGTAATAATTTAGAAACGGCTTTTATAAATAGTGAAGCAAAAGTCACTAATTTATCTTTTAGTAGTACGCCTAAATTAGTGCTTTATTTTCTTGGTGAAAAAAAGACTTTGGAACAAGCACAATCTAAGTTTGGATTTTTTTATGATAATGAAAATATTTTATTAAAAAAAGAAAAAGCTATGCCAATTTATGATAATGCTAATGAATATAATACTTATATTACTAAAAGTTTTATATTTGTTATTAAAGATAATGTGGCAATATTAACTAAACATATTGGTAGTGAAGAAAATGTAAAAACACCTAGTTCAATAGTCTTTTTGAATAATGAATACAAAGTTACAACTATAGGATCTCGAGCCTTTATGAGTGATATAATTAAAACTATTTATATTCCTTTTAGTGTATTAAAAATCCATAAATTTGCAATTTCTGATAATAAAGAACTTAAAGCAATTTATTGTGATACATCAAACGCTCTTGAAGAATGGGATGATTTATGGACGGATAAAAAAAGTATAGTTCAATTTAATTATCAAGGCCATAGATCAAATATGTGATAAATATAAAACCTTTTACTACGAAAAATAGCATATAGTTAGATTGAATAATATATTTAATAATATATTACCAATTTGATAGTTGCATGACTTAAATTTGACATGTTTAATAAAATTGTATACAATTTATACAATGTTCAAAAAAATTAAATGATATGAGCATTATTAATATCGTCATAATAGCTATATTAATTAATCTAATAAAGGTGGATAAATATGCATTTCTTCGTACTGTCTAATGATGTTAATAATTTTACGATGATTAGTTACATTGTAGATAGAATGTTTTTAGACTCTAAAATATCTAATTTAACATCATATGATGAGTTAGAAAGTAAAGCAATAAAAGATTATCCAGCTTTAGTATTTATTGATGCCTTATTAATAGATATCAATCGCATTAATAGAATAACAACAATGAATCGTGAATTTAAAATCATCTATTTTGGTGATAGAAAATTATGGAGTTTTGATTTATATGATACTGAACATATAGATTATTTAACCACACCATTAACAAAACTAAAAATTAAATGTGCATGTCGTAAATTTATGCATTTAACTAAGACATATGATGATAAAGTATTCAAATATAAATTTAATAAAGTAGAATACATGGTAAAATCAAAAGATATTGCATATTTAAATTCATTTGGAAAATATATATCAATAGTTTTAAAAGATTCTAATGAAGCATTATTTATTGCCCATCTTAATGATATAGAAGATAAATTAGGAGAATATTTTTTTAGAGTACATCAAAGTTTTATTATAAATATGAAACTAATAAAAAGAATAGAAACGAATAATGTTATCATTTTAATAAATGATACAGAACGAAGTATACCAATATCACGAGGAAGATATAAAGAATTTATAAAAGCATATAAATTATTTTGGAATCTCGAATGATATGAAATTTTTAACTGATAAATAGCAAAAAATGTCTTATATGGCTAATTTGCTATCTTTTTTGATTTAATTAGTTTTGCATAGATAACAAGATGTTATTTATGAATAAGATAGAGTATATCAATGGGGTGGAAAAGGTATGAAAGTAATAAGATGTAAAACGTGTGGACATGAATTGATGGTTGAGGATGATGTTGATTTTATAAGATGTGATTCATGTGGATCATATAATGAAATAGCAATTACAATACCAAAAGGAACAATAAGATGTATAAGATGTAATACACCTTTAGATGCTAAAAACATTAAAGATGGTGTTTTAGAATGTAGTCATTGTAAAGAAGTAATGACATTTCCCAAAGATAATCAATCTGCAAATGTAAAAGAAATCATAGAATTAGGAAAGAATAATTTAGATATATGCAATTTTGATGAAGCGTATAAATTATTTACTCGAGTAATAGAATTAGATTCAAGAGAACCAGAAGGGTACTTTAATCGAGCACTTGCACGATATCAAATCCAATATTTAAGAGATTTTGATAAAAATAGAATGCAACCAATTTGTCATGTAGTAAACGATAAGAAATTTAGTGAAGATAATGATTATATAAAAGCACTTCAATATGCAAGCGATAAACAAAAAAAAGAATATCAAAGAAAAGCAATAGCAATTGATGAAATAAAGAAAGAGTTTTTACGATTAGAAAAACAAAATATCAATTATGATTGCTTTATATGTGTAAAAGTAACTGATGAATATCAAAATAAAACAAATGATTATCAAAAAGCGTATGATTTATATCATAATTTAAAAGATGAAGGAATTAATCCATTCTTTTCAGAAGCATCATTAAAAGATTGTATCGGAGAAGCATATGAAGCACATATCTTATATGCATTATATAGAGCAAAATGTATGTTAATAGTATGTAGTGATGAAAGTTATTTAGATACACCATGGGTAAAGAATGAATATACAAGATATCAAAGTTTCATTGAATCAAAAGAGAAAAGTGAAGGAAGTTTATGTATTGTATATAATAAAAACACTATAGAACACTTACCAACAATAAAGAATAAATTACAAGGTATTGATTTATCTAGTATGGATAGTTTTGTTACAATACTTAAATTTGTAAAGAAATATAGTGTTAAAGAAGATAAAAGTAAATCAAAAATATTAAATAAAGTAAATCTATTAATTTTAAGAAACAAACAAAAAGAAGCAATAGAGATTCTTTTTGATGCGTTAGATGAAAATTATTCCGATTACGATTTATGGGATAAATTATTTGAATTATATGCTAAAGACAAAGATTATAAAGATAATGTAAAAGCATTATATCAAGAAGCAATAGAAGCACTTGATGAAATAGATAGAACAAAGTTTAAAAATAAATATTCTAAATATATTAGTAATGATACTAAGGCTAAAGATATCAATGATTTAATAAGAGAAACTATAAATAAATCGGAAGATAACTCTAAAGATACAACAAATAAATCTCTAGATAATGATAAAACCAAAATAGTCAAAAACGATAATAATCCAAATAGTAATAAAGATTTATTTAAGAAAATTTTTGTATCAACATTAGAGAAATACAAACAAAAAGTATTAGAAGGTTATGTGGATATTAGTTATCCATATGATAAAAGACAAGAAATAATTGATTTCTTAAAGTCAAATAAAGACAATAATGATAACATATTATATCAATACGGTTGCTTTATTTTAGAAGGAAAAATAAGTACAAGTAATAATTTTAAAGATGCATTTGAAATTATGAATTCTTTAGCAATAAAAAATAACATTGAAGCACAATATCGATTAGGAATCTGTTATTATATTGGCAAAGGAATATCCAAAGATTATACTCAAGCAGTTTACTGGTTCACAAAAGCTGCAAATCAAGGACATAGTAATGCTCAAAATAGTTTGGCAGTTTGTTATGAAAATGGTCAAGGAGTATCACAAGATTATGCTCAAGCGTTTAATTTGTATAAAAAAGCTGCCGATCAAGGGAATAGCGATGCCCAAAACAATTTAGGACATTGTTATTATAGTGGTCAAGGAGTAGCCCAAGACTACAAACAAGCATTTAAATGGTTTAAAAAAAGTGCTAACCAAGGAAATAAACATGCTCAATACAATTTGGCAATTTGTTATGATAATGGTCGCGGAACAACTCAAGATTACAAACTAGCAATTAAATGGTACACAAAATCCGCTGATCAAGGAAATAGTAATGCTCAATTTAATTTAGGAAGTAGTTATTATCGCGGTCAAGGAACAACTCAAGATTACAAACGAGCAGTTTATTGGTATAAAAAGTCCGCAGAACAAGGAAATAGATATGCGCAAAATAAGTTGGGCTATTGTTATGAAAAGGGTCAAGGAGTAGCCCAAGATTATAGCCAAGCATTTACTTGGTACAAAAAATCAGCGGAGCAAGGAAATAGCAATGCGCAAAATAGTTTAGGAGATTGTTATTACTTTGGGCGAGGTGTAGCAAAAGATTACACAAAAGCAGTTTATTGGTACACGAAAGCTGCTGAACAAGGAGATTATGAAGCACAATACAATTTAGGAGATTGTTATTATTATGGTCATGGCGTAATTAATGACTATGCTAAGGCATTTACTTGGTATAAAAAATCGGCCGAGCAAGGATATAGCGATGCCCAGGAAATATTGGGAGAATGTTATTATTATGGTAAGGGAGTAACACAAGATTACAAACAAGCATTTAATTGGTATAAAAAAGCTGCCGACCAAGGAAATAGTGCTGCACAAATTAATTTGGGAATTTATTATGAGAGAGGAATATGTGTAGCCCAAGATTATAACCTAGCATATAATTGGTATAAAAAAGCAGCAGAACAAGGCGATTCCCTTGCTAAATTTAATTTAGAAAAGGTTAAACAACTGATTGAAAAATCAAATTCAAAATCATAGATAAATAGTTTATTTATTTATTAAATTCTACAACCAATAGATGGTAAAAGTAGGCAATACAATTTACATGAATTATCTTTTTAATATAAGTTAAATTATTTGGGAGAAAATATGAAAAATAAACTTAAAAAATTGCTCTTATTAGCGGCTACGCTTTTATCTAGCGCATGTGAATTAGGAAATTCACAAATTACATCTAATATAAATAATACAACTAGTGGTAACACTAGCATTGAAAATCTTTTTAAAAAGAACCAAGTATTATTAAGCACAGGCGATGCAAGAAAACTTATTTATGATCAAGAAGAAAGATTTAAAACAACCGATAAGTATTTTCTAGTATTTGCAATAAATTATTGTGATAATTGTAATGAAACTAATAAAGCATTTAATGAACTTTTTAATAATGAATCATTTATTGGTGATTATCAATTTAAAAGCATATATGTTGATGAAGAAGATGATAAGTATCAATTAACTGACCCAAGATCAGAAATGTATAAAATTTATTTTAGTGATAGTGTTTATGATGAAGTTGATCCTTTAGAATTCCGTGAAACAATTTATACTTGTGCAAGCACTGCAACGCATGAATACGCTATTGAATCATTTGAACAGAGTAAAAGTATGCTTGATGAAATGTTAGAAGGAGAAGATTTATATTGCCCTTTAATATTATTAATTGACAAAACATATACCGGTAACAAGTTTAATATTCGTGATGTAACTATTGGTATTAATGCAAATAATCCTTTAGAAAAAGCAAAAGTTCTCGATGATATGTGGTTTAGTAAAGGCTTATTTTTAGTTGAATAACTTCCATTTATTTGGAGGCTTTTTTAAATAATATTTATTAATTTTCTAATAAATATAGTAAAATATTTTTATTAAAGGAAATTAAATTTTGCTACGAGGAGAAAATCATTATGAAATTAATATTTAAAGAAAAAGAAGTTAATACAGTTGAAGAGTATTTTTCTGCTTTAGGAGAGAATTACGCTAACGAGACTATTATTGCTACTAATAAAATAAGAAAAGAAGTTCTTAAATGTATAGAAGAAAAAAAAGTTCCAAGCATCATAGATGAAGCTACTTTGTTATATACTCATGCTGCATTATTAGTAGCGGTTAGTGATAGTAGTGAATTATATGTAAAAGCAGTAGCAATGCTCGAAAAATTAATTGAAAAAAATAATGATCCACGAGCGCTAAATGAATTAGCTATTTGTTATGTACTTGGTAGAGGTGTAAAACAAGATAAAGACAAAGCTTTTTGCTTATATGAAAAGGCTGCTAAGAAAGGACATGCAGTTGCGCAATGTTCTTTGGGTTTATTATATGCTTTTGGTAAAACAAGAGATAAAGACAAAGCATTTTATTGGTATAAAAAAGCAGCTCGACAAGGTAATAATATTGCCCAATATAATTTAGGAAGATGTTACTTAATGGGTGAAATAGTCGAGCAAGATTATAAAAAAGCTTTCAATTTATTTAAGAAATCCGCTGCAAAATATAATATTGAAGCAATGTTTTCTTTAGGATGCCTATATTTTGAAGGAAAAGGTATTAGAAAGAATGCAAAAAAAGCAATTGATCTATGGGAACAAACTGCAAAATTTAATCATAAAGGAGCGCTATATTATTTAGGTATTGTTTATTATGAAGGTAAATATGTAAAACGAGATTTAGAACTAGCAAAATCAAATTTAAAAAAAGCATCTGAGCAAGGTATAGAAGAAGCAACTCAACTGTTAGATGTAATAAAAAAAGAAGAGAATACCCAAAAATAAAACGTATAAATAATATAGTAAATATTGGAGTACAGATTGACACATTGTCTCTTACTAACTAAAATAGTATCATATGATACTATTTTTTGTGTTTTGCATTTAAAATATTGGTTATGAGGTGGAAAAATGAATAAAAAAGAATATTGTCCAAATTGTAATAAGTTTGCCGACACTAGGATAACTGAAAAGTATGAGACATTAAATGTACGTGGGCAAGAAATAACTTTAAAAGTTAAAATGCGCGTTTGTAAAGAATGTTGTGAGCCGCTTGTAGACGACGAACTAGATGACATAAGTTTAAAACAATTTTATGACGAATATAGAAGATTAAATAATCTTTTATTTCCAGAAGAAATTAAAAAAATTAGAGAAAAATATAATATGTCGCAAACTGAATTTGCTAAATTACTTGGTATGGGAGAAAAAACAATCGCACGTTATGAAAATGGTGCTATTCAAGAAAGAGTGCACGATAATTTAATAAGAGTTGTAAATAATCCTAATGTTTTTGCTAATTTAATGGAAAGAAATTCTAATTATATAGAATTAGATAAAAATACAAGTGATATATCTAAAATGCATTTTGCGTTAAAGTCAGAAGACTATCAAAAAAGTACTAACTTTGAAATTAAAAAAGAAAAATCTTTAGGAGAAAAAAGAAATGCAAAGACAAAATTATTCGCTTAAATTAATTTCTCATGAAGTTAAGCATATTAAATTTGATGTAATAAGTAATAAAATGCCTATTGGTGAAATACCATTTTCTTTTACATCAATTATGAAAAAAAAGAATGATGATGAGATTTCTATTGATTTAGTCGCGGATATTCATTCTGACGACTATCCGATCGCATTATCTTTAGATTTAAATGGTGTGTTTTATTTAAAAAATTGGGAATCTTTAAATATGAACAAAGATATTGAATTAAAACTTGTACAAATTCTTTTCCCATATTTAAGAGCAATCATTACTAATGTAACTGCACTTACTGACACCACTACAATAACTTTACCAATCATAAATGTTTTGAATTTACTTGAAGAACAAAGTAATTAATTAAAATATTATTTTAATTTAACAATTAATGTGCTAAGATATGTGCGTAAGAAAATTACGTTGAAAAGAAATAGTAGTTAGCCACTCTTTTATTAGGGAGGAGCAACAAAGTGAAAATGCTCTTAAAGGATACTAATGAATTCACCTTGGAGTAATCGTTGGTCGCGTTAAGACTTTAATTAAGTGCATACTATGTATGAATTAGGATGGTACCACGGCTAATAGTCGTTCCTTGTTAGGAACGATTTTTTTATATTTTAGGAGGAACAAAATGGAAGACTTAGAATTAAATAAACTTCATGAAGAAGCACTAAAAGCAATTGATGAAATTGATTCATTAGAAAAAGTTAACACTGTCCGTAATGATTATTTATCAAAGAAATCTAAATTTATGGGCTTAATGTCTAAAATGAAAGATTTATCAATTGAAGGAAAGAAATCTTTTGGTGAAGCAATTAACAAAGCTAAAAATGAAATTACAACTAAACTAGAAGAAAAAAGAGTGGCTTTAGAAGAAAAAACCTTAAATGAAAAATTAAAAAGAGAAGAAATAGATATTACCTTACCTTCAGTAAGTTATGAAGCAGGCGGCAAGAATCCTTTCTTTATCATTCAAGATGAAATGATTGATATCTTTATTGGTATGGGATATGAAATTGCAGAAGGGCCAGAAGTAGAATTAGATCACTTCAACTTTGAATTATTAAATATTCCTCGTGATCATCCTGCTCGTGATATGCAAGATACATTCTATATTGATGAAAATACTTTAATGCGTACACATACTTCTCCAGTCCAAGCACGTGTAATGCAAGAAAAGAAAGGACAACCAATTAAAATTATTTGTCCTGGTAAAGTATATCGTCGTGATGATGATGACGCTACGCACTCCCATCAATTTGGTCAAATTGAAGGCTTAGTAGTGGATAAAAATATTAATTTAGGTAACTTAAAAGCAACATTAGAGTTATTTATTAAAAAGATGTATGGTGAGAAACGTGAAATTAGATTACGTTCTTCTTACTTCCCATTTACGGAACCATCTGTGGAAGTAGATGTTTCTTGTGATTGTGGCGGTAAAGGCAATTGTTCTAAATGCCATGGCACAGGTTGGATTGAAATTCTTGGTGGTGGTATGGTTCACCCTAATGTCCTTAGCATGTCAGGATACGATCCAAAAGAATATCAAGGCTTTGCTTTTGGTATTGGTATTGAACGTGTTGCTATGCTTAGATATGGCGTTGATGATATCAGAAGATTTTATCAAAATGATGTAAGATTCTTAAATCAATTTAAAAGAAAGTAGGTTAAAAATATGAAAGTTAGTTTAAAGTGGTTAAAAAATTATATTGACTTAGAAGATTTAACTCCTGAAGAAATAGCAAATAAACTTACCTTCGCTGGTATTGAAGTAGAAGAATATTATGATCTAGCTAAAGCATCTAATTTAGTTATTGGTGAAATTATTAAATGTGAAAAACATCCTGAATCTGATCACTTACATATTCTAAGTGTTGATGAAGGCAGTAAATTTGGTGTTAACCAAATCGTATGTGGTGCACCAAATGCAAGAGTGGGTTTAAAAGTTATCGTTGCTCGTGTTGGTGCGGTTTTACCAAAAATTACGATTGCAAAATCCGTTATCCGTGGTGTTGAATCTAACGGAATGTGTTGCTCTTTAGTGGAACTTGGTGTAGATCAAAAATATTTATCTGAAGCTCAAGTTAATGGTATTGAAGAATTACCAAGTGATGCCGTTATAGGAGAAGAAAATGTTTTAGGATACTTAGGATTAGATGATACAGTCTTAGATTTAAAATTATTAGCTAATCGTAGCGATTGTTTATCAATTCTTAATGTAGCTCGTGAATTAGGTGCAGAATTTGAAAGAGATGTAGTTATTCCTAATATTAAGCCATTAAATACATTACCTTCTGATTTTGTTGTTAGTTCAAATACAGAAAACTGTAAACAATTCTCTGTTCGTGAAATTAAAGGTGTCACAATTAAAGAATCACCTAAATGGTTAAAAGAACGTTTAATGGCATCTGGCATTCGATCCATTAATAATATTGTTGATATTGGTAACTATGTTATGTTATTAACTGGTCAACCATTACATATGTATGATGAAGACAAATTAACATCACATAGTTTAGTAGTACGTGATGATATGGAAACAAGTTTCTTTGCTTTAGATGAAAAAGAATATGAAGTTATTAAAGGTGACATTGTTGTTACTAATGATGGCAAAGCAAGTTGCTTAGGCGGAATTATGGGTTCCCTTGCGGTAACAGTTGATGAAAATACCAAAAATATCGTTATTGAATCTGCGAACTTTGACGCAAAAACTATTCGCCATACTTCGACAAGATTAAATTTAATTAGTGAATCATCACAACGTTTTGTCAAAGGTATAAACAAAGATCAATATGAGTTCGTTCTTGATTTAGCGGCTAATATGCTTATCGATTTAGCGGACGCTAAAGAATTACATGATATTGTAAGTTATGATAAGTATGACCATACACCTACAGTTATTGAAAGTTCATGTGATGCTATTAATGGACGCTTAGGTAGTAACTTTGATAATGAATTAATTATTGAAACATTACGTCGTGTTAATATTGATATTGATTCAAAAGATGGAAATCATTTCTTAGCAACCATTCCTAATTACCGTATTGATATTAAACTTGATGCAGATTTAAGTGAAGAAGTAATTCGTTTATTAGGATTTGATAAAGTAGAATCGACATTACCAAAACAAAAAACAACTGTCGGAGGACTAAAACATCGTCAATTACGTAAACGTCAAATTCGTGATTTATTAACTAATAATGGTTTCTATGAAACTTTAAATTACACTTTAATTAGTGAAAAACTTAATAGCTACTTTGCTACTTTAAATAATAACGAGTGCTATACTTTACTTCATCCAATGACTGATGATCATAAGATTGTAAGAAGAGTATTACTTCCATCTTTACTTCAAACATTATCTTATAACTTAGCTAGACAAGCTAAAAATATCAAGATGTTTGAATTAAGCGATGTTTATACGAAAGTAGGAGTTGAATCACATCTTGGTGTTATTATGTGTGGTGAAGATGAATATCAACATTTATTACATAAAGTACCTTATGGATTTGCTCATATCAAAGGTGTATTTGAAGCTATTATGAGTTTACTTGGTATTGAACCAATGCGTTATAAAATCCAAAGAATAAGTAGTGATGTAAAAGAATTCCATCCTGGACGTTCTGCCGAAATACTTATTGGCAAAGAACGTGTCGCAGTATTAGGTGAAGCGCATCCTAATTTAGTTAAAGACTTTGATTTAGGTAAAAATCGTGTCATTATGATGGAAATGAATTTAGACAAATTCATTGATATGCGTGTAAGTCCAATCAAGGTATTACCTCCATCTCGTTATCAAACTGTAGAACGTGACTTGGCTTTAGTGGTGGCTAAAGATGTACCAGCTAGCGAAATAATTCGTGTTATTCGCCAATCTGGCCATAACTATGTTAAGAATGTTGATATATTCGATGTTTATGAAGGTGAACACGTTGAACAAGGTTACATCTCTTTAGCTCTTAAGATTACTTATGAAGATCAAACTAAGAGCTTTACTAGTGAAGAAATTGCTAATATTGAAAAAGGCATTATTGAAGCTTTAAATACTAAACTTAAAGCAACATTAAGAGGTTAATATGAAAGTAACGGTTTTAGATATTAAAAATGCTAAAGCACCTTTAGAACTTGAAGAAACTTTACATTTTCCAAAAAGTAGTTATGAAAATGTTGCGACTCTTAACGAAATAAAAGATGTTAAAGTAAAAGCTAAATGTTCTAATTATGGAGATATCATTGAAATCAAACTTGAGATACACGCTCCATTAGTTCTTCAATGTTCTTATACTTTAGAAGATGTTGATTATGAGGTTGATACAGATGAAACACTTGAGTTTTCAGAAGATCCATTAGATGAAGAAATTTTAGAAATCACGGGCAACACAATCAATATTGATGACTATGTTTTAGGAATAATTATTGGTAATATTCCTTTAAAAGTGGTAAAGCAAGGCGCAAAACTTCCAAATATTAAAGGTGTAAAAGTATGGTCGGAAGATGAATTTGAAGAAAATCATAAAAATCAACTTGATCCACGCTTAAAAGCACTTGATGATTGGGAAGACGATTAATCATTAACTGAACAATTATAAAAAAACATAAAAACACTAAAAACAGCCGATTAAATGGCTGTTTTTTTGTGTTTTCTTAAAAAAATACAAATTAATTTAACATTAAAAAACAAGAAAACTCTTTACAATTATTAATGAAATTAATATAATTGTGGTAGAAAGTGGGAGAAAGTGTATGTTTTTTGGTAGCTATCAACATACCTTAGATGCTAAGGGACGAATGATGATTCCATCCAAGTTGCGTGAGCAAGTCGGAAAAAAAGTTTTCATCATGCGTGGCTATGATCGTTGTATTAGCATCTATAAGGAAGAAGATTTTATCAAAAGAATGGAAGAAGCCACTAAACTTGCTTTCAATAAAAGTGATCCACGTAAAGTTGTACGTGTAGAATCACAAAGTGTTGTGGAATTAGAAATTGATGAAGCAGGAAGAATATTACTTCCAAAAAGAACATTAGACCAATATAAGATTGGTCGTAAGGTTATGATTGTAGGTGTAATTGATCACTTTGAAGTTTGGGACTTAGATTCATGGGAACAATACTTAAAAGAAGCTGATGATTCTTATGAAGATATGTCTGATAACCTTGAAGAAGGAAATGATAAGTAATGGAACTTCATATTCCTGTTATGCTTAACGAAGTTATTTCCGGCTTAAACATTAAAAACGATGGTACATATGTTGATTGCACATTAGGTCGTGCTGGACATTCTAGTGAAATCCTAAAAAGAATACCTAATGGACGCTTAATTGCTTTTGATCAAGATATAAAGGCCATTGAAGAATCAAACCAATTTCTAAAAACAATAAGTAACAACTACACCTTAATTCATGATAACTTTGTTAACTTAAGAAAACATTTAGATGAGTTAAATATTTCTAAAGTTGATGGTATCTTAATGGATTTAGGTGTTTCATCACCTCAGTTTGATGATGGTGAAAGAGGATTTTCTTATCGATACGATGCAAGATTAGATATGCGTATGGATCAAGATGCAACTCTTGATGCTCATTACATCGTTAATAATTACGATTTAAAAGATTTAGTACGTATATTTAAAGACTATGGAGAAGAAAATTACGCTTATCCAATTGCCCGTAATATCGTTATGAAAAGAAGTATCAAATCCATTGATACAACATTCGAGTTAGTGGATATTATTAAAAGTTCACTTCCCAAAAAAGAATTAGCAAAAAAAGGTCATCCCGCCAAACAAGTATTTCAAGCATTACGCATTGAAACAAATCATGAATTAGATTATTTAACTAATGTCTTAAGTGCTGCTTTGAAATCTTTGAAAGTTGGAGGAAGACTTGCTATCATTACTTTCCATTCTTTAGAAGATCGTATTGTTAAAAAAGCTTTTAAAGAAGTAAGTGAAGTAGAAGGTAATAGACATGCGCCAGTTTTACTTCCAAGTGAAGAAAAAAAGCCAAGTTACCATCTTGTTAACCGCCAAGTTATTACTGCTGGGGAAGAAGAACTTGAATATAATCCACGTTCAAAAAGTGCAAAATTAAGAATTATAGAAAGGATAGATGAAAATGATGAAAGATAAGTTAACTAAATCGAATGATTCACGCTTTGATCGTTTGTGTAATCGATTAAGATCTTTTGGCATCTGTTTATTTGTTGCTTCAGCTATTTCATTTCTTCCTATAAACCATAAATTACAAGTCGATAACGAAGTAATGGCTATTGAAATTGGTTCGTTAAAAGAAGAAGAAAAAGATTCATCAATTGAAACAGTTTTAAAAAAGATTAAAATTAATATTAATTACATTGCCAAAAAATTATTTAAGTAACGCTTCCTTATTAAGAAGCGTTTTTTCATACTCAAAAAATATAAATATAATTTAAAAATCATTCATATCATTTAATGGTGATTAATATGATTCCAGGTGTTTCAATCAAAAAGATACGATTCATTCAAATATTATCAATAGTATCTTTAGTTTTAGTAGGATGTAAATTAAGTTATGAAACAATAATACGTAATAACTACTTATCAACAAAAGCGCAAGATTTATGGGAAAGAAGTTTTCCGCTTTCGGCACCTCGAGGTATCATATATGATCGTAATAATAATGCTTTAGCGTTAAATAATCCAACTTATTCAGTTGCGGTTATTCCTTTTCAAGTGGAAGATAAAGATGGAACGGCAAAAAAGATTGCAAAAATTATTAATGGAAACGAAAATACAATTTTAGAAAAAATATCTAAAAAAGCTTCTATAGTGCGTTTACATCCAGAAGGAAGAAGAATAAGTATTGAAGAAGCAAATGCCATTAATGAATTAAATTTAAAAGGTGTTTATTTAATTAATGATAATGAAAGATATTATCCTTATGGCGAATCCATGGCTTCATTATTAGGTTTTGTTGGTATAGATAATCAGGGTTTAGCGGGTGTAGAAAGTTATTATGATTATTACTTAAAAGGAGTCGACGGAAGTTTAAATTATTTAATGGACGCAAAAGGGGGATTATTTGAAAATAAATCGTCGCGTTTAGTTGCGCCTTTAGATGGCCTTAATTTAAATCTTACTATTAATATTGATATACAAAATATTATTGAACGTGAAATGAAAAACGCTTGGATTAAATATAATCCAAAAGAAATTATTGCCTTAGCAATGGATCCTAATAATGGCGAAATATTAGCAATTGGTAATCGTCCAACTTATGATAATAATAATTATTCTGATTATAACCCAGAAATTTATAATCGTACTTTAGCGGTTTTTTCCTCTTTTGAACCAGGTTCAACTTTTAAAACTATAACTTTTGCAAGTGCCTTAGATGCTGGAGTAATAGATATGGATAAAGATTATTATTACGATAAAGGTTATGAAATTGTTGGAGGAGCAAGAATTAAATCTTGGAAAAAAGGCGGACATGGTTTACAAACATTTTTAGAAGTTTTACAAAATTCTTCTAACCCAGGATTCGTAGAAATTGCCCGTCGAATGGGAAAAGATCGATTATATGCTTATTATAAAGATTTTGGAGTAGGTGAAAAAACTGGTGTTGATATCTCAGGAGAATCAAAAGGCATCATGTTTAATTATGATAAATATGGAGTCTTAGAACAAGCCACTAGCGCATTTGGTCAAGGAGTATCAGTAACCGCTATTCAATTAGCTAGTATGTTTTCCTCTACGATTAATGGTGGATATTTATATACTCCGCATATTGCTAAATCAATATCATCTGGATTTTCTAATGAAATTATTTATACTTTTCCTAATGAACCGAAAAGACAAGTAATAAAAAAAGAAACTAGTGATTTAATGCGGAGAGCTCTAGAATGCGTCGTGGCTTTAGGGTCTGGTAAAAAAGCTTACTTAGATGGGTATCGCGTTGGAGGAAAAACCGGTACTGCTCAAATTGCCGAAAATGGTGTTTATCAAAAGGGAAGATATGTGCTTTCTTTTATTGCTAGTGCGCCTATGGATGATCCCAAAGTAGTTGTTTATTTTGCTATGCGAGAACCGCATAACACCATTCAATACGGGGGAACAACAATTGGTCCAATTATTCAAACCATTTTAGCGGAAACATTACCAATTTTAAAAGTTAGTAAAAGAGAATCACCAATTGAACGTACTTATACTTGGATGGATGTTAAATCATATGTTGTTGATAATTACATAGGAAAAAGCAAAGAAAAAGTTAAATCAAAATATTTTAAATTTGTTTATTTTGGTGAAGGAAATAAAGTAATTGATCAAGAACCTAAGTCAGGAGAACATCTTAAAGAAGGTTCAACCATTATGATTTTATTAGGAGATTAACAATGAAAATTAAACATGCTTTAGCGTTTTTTAATATATTAAGTGATGATGAAAGAAGAGCAAGAAATTTAGTTATTGATTCAAGAAAAATGAAACCAAATTCTATTTTCATTGCTATTGATAAAGGAATTAATTATATTAATAAACTAAAAATAAAACCATTAATAATTTTATCAAATGTCGATTTGCTTGATGTTTATTATGTTCCAAATTTAAAAGAACAATTAGGATATTTTGCTAATTTCTTTTATAAAATTAAATCAAATAAACCGCATCTAATCGGCATTATTGGCACAAATGGAAAAACAAGTGTAGCGACAATTTTACATAATTTGTTACCTAAATCGATGGTAGTTACAACTTTAAAAAATATTAAAGATTCTTTTATAAGTGTGAATACTACTCCGAATGCAATTGAACTTGCTAATGATATTGTTCTAGCAAGAAAAAGAAAGAAGCATTTTTTAATCTTAGAAGTGTCATCGATTGGTATCAAAGAAGGACGAGTAAATGGTTTTGACTTTGATTATTTGATTTTCACTAATTTAACTAGCGACCACCTTGATTATCATAAGACCTTAAAAGATTATCAAGATACTAAACTAAATTTTATTAATAACTCCCATGCTTTATTAGTGGCTAATTATTTAGATAAATTTGGAAAAGAATTATGTGATAAAAGAAGTAATACCATTAGTTATTCTTTAAGTGAAGAACAAATAATTACTAGCAATATTAATAAAACAGTTTTTAAATTTAAGGGACAAATAATTGAAACAAATTTAATTGGAAGATTTAATATTTTAAATTTATCTTCGGTCTTAACTTTATTAAATGCAATAGGGAAAAAAATTGATTTAAGCAAAATAAGGAAATGTGAAACAGTTAAAGGAAGAATGGATGTAATTCATTTTTCACCTAATATCATTATTGATTATGCTCATACAAGCATGGCGATGTTAAAAGCTATCAAAGAAATTAAAAGAATGACAAAAGGAAAATTATTTTTAATTTTTGGAGCGGGTGGCGAAAGAGATAAATCAAAACGTCAAGAATATGGAAATATTGCTTTAAAATATGCCGATTACATCATTTTAACTAATGACAATCCTCGTAATGAAGATCCTTATCAAATCATTAATGACATTATGGGCGAAAACAAAGATAAATTTCAAGTATGTATTTCTCGAAGCCGGGCAATCGAAAAAGCCATCAAACTATTAACTAAAGATGATTCCTTATTAATACTAGGTAAAGGACATGAAGATTATCAATTAGTAGAAAATCTTAAAATACCATACTCAGATTATAAGGAGGTTAAAAAATGGCTATAAATATTGAAATTTTACTCCGATTCTTTCTTTCGTTTATCATTAGTTCTTTAACGTCAATGATGATAATTCGTTTTATTATTAAAAGCGAAAAGAAGAAACATCTTGGTCAAGCAATTCGAGAAGACATTGTTATGACTCATCAAAAAAAGCAAGGAACACCCACTATGGGAGGGTTAGGAGTAGTTGGTGGCGCAATAGTGGGTACTTTAATTAATTATCACTATTTATCTTATAAAATATTAATTGCTTTAGCGTTAATTGTTAGTTTCTGTCTTATTGGATTTATTGATGATTATAAAAAGATTAAATATAAAGACGCTAAAGGACTTAGTGCTTCTTTACGTTTTTCTTTAGAAGTAATATTAAGTATTATTGCTTTAATTTTATTAAATTATGATGATAAAACGATGTGGATCTTACATTTAGCGAATAGTTATATTTATTTAGGACCATTATTTGTAGTTTTAATTATTTTTATGATTGTAGGTGCCACAAACGCTGTTAATATGACTGATGGTCTTGATGGTTTAGCGGGCGGTTTATTAATACTTGCTTATTTACCATTTTTATTAGTTGCTTTAAAAACTAAAGAATATGGCATTGCCTTTTTAATAACTAGTTTTATTGGTGGTAATGTTGGCTTTCTTAAATATAACGGACATCCGGCGCAAATATTTATGGGTGATGCCGGGAGTTTGGCTAATGGTTGCTTCATTGCTTTAATTGCTTTTATGCTTAATTCTGAATACTTACTTGTTATTAGTGGTCTTGTTTTTATTATTGAAACTTTATCGGTAATTATTCAAGTTGCTTATTATAAATTAACCAAAAAGCGTGTGTTTAAAATGGCACCATTACATCATCATTTTGAATTATGTGGTTTAAAAGAATATCAAGTCGTTAATATGTTTTATCTAGTAGGCTTTATCATGAGCTTTATTGCCATGATCGTGGGTGATTTATTATGAAAAAATGTTTGATTTTAGGATTTAAAAAAAGTGGTCAAGCTGCTTATAAAGTATTAAAAGATAATTATGATATTTATGTAATAGAAGATAATTTAGAATTACCAAAAAATATAAAAAAAATTGATGAAAATTATTTAAAAAATAATTTACCTTTATTTGATTTAACAATTATTAGTCCAGGCTTTGATAAATCAAAAGAAATACATTCATTAATTAAAGTAATGTCTCGCGAAATAATTTCCGAAATTGAATTAGGATATCGTTTATTAAAAGATAAAAACATTAAGATAATTGCCGTGACTGGGTCAAACGGAAAAACAACGACTGTTAGTTTAATTGATAAAATGCTTAAATCCATTCATATTAATACTTATTTATTAGGTAATATTGGTGAGCCGTTATGTGAGCATGTTCAAGAAATTAAAAATAATTCAGTTGTAATTTTAGAATTATCTTCTTTTCAATTAGAAGATATTAAGGATTTTAAAAGTGATGTTAATGTAATAACGAATATTTCCCCGAATCATTTAGATAAAGTAAGTAGTTATGAATATTATATTGCTTCTAAAAAAAGATTATTACTTAATAATCAAGTATTAATTAGTGACAATGATAAATATTTTAAAGAATATGAAGTTATTAATATTTATGATAATGATTTAATTTGTTTAAAAGAAGATAAAATTATTTATCAAGACCAGATTCTAATTAAAAGAAGTGACTTACCTAATTATCCTAATTTTTATTTAGTTAATGTTACATTCGCCTTACTTGCCATCTATCCATTATTTGGTTGTCACCAAGAATTTATTAAAGTTATTAAAAACTTTAAAAATCTTCCATATCGCGAGGCAATAAGTAAAGTTAATGGCTTTTATATAATGAATGATTCTAAATCAACATCAACTGGGGCATTAATTGAAGCTTTAAAAAATTTTCAAAATACTAAAAGACATATTATCATTGGTGGAATTTATAAAAGTAATGATTTTGATAAAGTAAAGTTTTTAAGTAGTGATGAAATTTATATTTATGGCATTAATAAAAAACAAATTAAAGATATTATAAAAAAAGGAAAAGTATTTGATAATTTATTAGAAGTCATTTTAGAAATTAAAAAAGATATTCAAAAAGAAGAAGCAATAATTTTTTCTCCGGCTTGCTCATCATTTGATCAATTTAAAAACTATTTTGAACGTGGTAAATATTTTGATGACTTAATAAAGGAGTATTTTTATGACACAAAATAAGAAATTATCATTAAGCATTACAATTTTAACTTTTGTTTTAGTAGCGTTTGGTATATTTATGGTTTATAGTGCCTCAAATATTTGGGCAGAAGCAAAATTTAATGATCCATATTATTACTTAAAAAGACAATCATTATTTGCTTTATTAGGGGCAATTGGATTTTTTATTACTACTAAAATATCAAGTGACTTTTTATATAAACATGCCGAAAAAATCATCCTTGCTTCGTTAATATTATTAGGATTAGTTTTAATACCAGGATTAGGAATTAGTAGAAATGGTTCACGTTCTTGGTTTGGAATTGGCCCATTTGCTTTACAACCTTCAGAATTATTTAAGATAGCAATTGTTATATATGCATCTAAATATATTAGTAATAACTTTGACGCGACAAAAAAATTAAAAGGATTTTGGTTATTATTAATTGTTATGGTTATTGGCTTTATTTTAATTATGCTTCAACCAGATTTTGGTACCGCAGTTGTCATTTTATCAAGTTTAGTAATCATGATGTTTATAACACGTTTACCAATGAAATATTTCTTTATCTTAGGTGGATTAGGAGTAGCTCTAATTGTAGGATTAATTGTTATTGCGCCTTATCGTTTTGATCGTATTAAATCATTTATTGATCCATGGAGTGATCCATTGGGGAGTGGATTTCAAATCATTCAAAGTTTATACGCAATTGGGCCAGGAGCTTTACTTGGAAATGGCTTACTTAATTCTTATCAAAAGCATTTCTATTTACCTGAACCTCAAACGGATTTTATTTATTCAATTATTGTTGAAGAGTTTGGTCTAATTGGCGGTATTATTGTTTTAATTCTTTTTGGTTTGTTATTTGTTTTAGGTTTTAAATTAGCAATGAAACAAGAAAAAGAATTTAATGCTTTAATGATTACTGGCTTATTAGGATTAATTATGGTCCAAGTTATCATTAACTTAGGAGTAGTGGTTTCTTTAATCCCGGTTACAGGAATTACTCTACCATTAATTAGTTATGGCGGTTCATCATTATCCGTATGTTTATGCTCATTAGGATTAATTGTTTCTAGAAAGTAGGTGGATTTATGCATCTTTTATTTTTAGCCTCTGGAAGTGGAGGACATGTTTATCCTTGTTTATCATTGATTAAAAAAGCACAATCTAATCATCAAATAACTTATTTAACAATAAAAAATGGTTTTGAAGAAAAAGTAATTGATAATTTAAAAAATGTTAATATTTTATCAATTGATGTTCCTAATCAATTAAAAAAATATTTAAAAAAACCATCAAACTTTTTTAAATTAAATATTGCATTAAAAAATATTCATAATGATTTAAAAAGCATTGATGCAATCATTACTTTTGGTGGATTTATCACTTTTATTGGTTTATTAATTAGTCTAAAACTAAGAAAGCCATTATATATTCATGAACAAAATAGCGTGATTGGTGACGCAAATATGTTAGGACAGTTTTTTGCTAAAAAAGTTTTCACCTCTATGGAGAACACTAAACACGTTTTATTTCCTAAAAAAACATATAATTTTGGTAACCCAAGAATGGATGAAATAAGTAACATACATTATCATTATCAAAATGATAAATATTATAATGTTTTATTTTTTGCAGGTAGTTTATCTAGTTCTTCACTAAATAAAATAATTGAAGAAGTTATAAAAAAGGAAATGAACAATAATATTCACTTATTCGTTATTAGTGGCAACAAAAATTATGAAACTTTAAAAAAATTTGAAAATAAGCATATAACTATTATTAAATACGAAAAAAATATGATTACCCTTATGCAAAAAATGGATTTTATTATTATGCGAGCGGGAGCAACTTCCATAAGTGAAATAATTAGTTTAAATAAGTTAAGCTTATTAATACCATCACCAAATGTAAAACATAATCATCAATATTTAAATGCTAAATATTTATTTGATAAAAAAGCAGCATTTATGATTGAAGAAAAAGATGTTAGTAGTGATGAAATAATTATGCTAATTGAGGAAGTTAAAAATAATTTAGAATTACAAATTGAAATGAAAAATAATTTAAATAAATTAAAGAAAGGAAATGTTTCTAAAAACATTTTATTAGCAATTAAAAATGGATAATTATAAATTAACCAAAAACTTCTTAACAAAAGATATATCAAGTATAAAAATAGGCGGCGTTATCCCTTGTTTTTATGATATTTATAATAAAACCGGATTAAAAGAAGTATTTAAAATAATTAAAGAAAATCGATATACTTATTATGTTGTTGGTGGCGCAACGAAAATATTATTTCCAGATTATTTTTTTCGCGATGCTTTGCTTCGCATTTCTAATGATTATATTAAATTAAAAAAAGATGAAGTAACGATAGGAGCAGGCACGAAATTAAAAAAATTAGCAAGTTTTATGATTAATAAAGGCTATGAAGGTTTTAGTGGTTTACTTTCAATACCAGGTAATATTAGTGGTGCAATTATTAATAATGCTGGGGCATTTGGTGATGAAATCTCAAAGTATTTAATAAGTGTTACGTGCTTTTATGAAGGAAAATTTATTGAATTAACAAGAAAAGATATGATTTTTTCTTACCGTAAATCCTCTTTTAAAGATACAAAATATATTATTTATGAAGCAAAATTCAAATGTGTAAAAGGTGATTTAAATATAATTAAAAATAAAGCATTAGAAAATACAAAATCACGAGTAAATACGCAGCCACAAAACGTTTTAACTTTAGGCTCAACATTCAAAAATATACTTGAAAGAAGCATTGCAAAAGATTTGGATAGTTTATATGTCAAAGGACTTAATTTAGAAGGCATTAGTATATCAAATAAACACGCTAATTTTATTATCAATATCCAAAATGCAAGTCAAAAAAACTTTCTTAATATACTTGTTATATTAAGAAGTCTTGTTTATAATAAATTTAAGTATATACCTGATAGCGAGGTAATTATACTTAGGTGGTGAATAAAGAATGAGTGAATATGAAGATGATGTTGTTTTGACTGATATTTCAAAAATCAGTGAAGAAATCAAACTTCAGTCAAAAAAAAATCATAGCAAGATTATTCTTCGTTCTTTTTTTTCGATTGCTATTGTTAGTTTAATTGCTACTTATTTATTTTCACCGATTGGAAAAGTAAAAATTAATAATTTAAGCGGGAATTATTATCTTAACAAAGATGATGTTATTTCTTTATGCGGATTAAGTAAAAATGATTCTATTCTTAAGGTAAGTGTTAAAAAAACAATGAGCAAACTTAACGAATCACCTTATGTTAATCGTTCGAGTATTGATTGGCATTTGACTTATCTTAACGTCTACATTGATGAAGTAGCGCCTATTGCAAAATTAGAAGATGGCGAGATATTACTTACTAATGGGGAAATATATTCTACATATCAAAAAAAATATAGTTCTTATACAATTGATAACTATAATGTAGATATAAATTCCTTGCCTATTTTTATTGATTATAAATCAGATACGCAATCTAAAACATTGCTAAACTATTTAAAATTCTTTGATCAGGAATTATATAATCGTTTAGTAAAGTTAGATGAAACAATGATTATCTTAAAAGAAATACCAACTCCAGAAAAATATCTAGGTTTATATTTTGAGTTAGATACTGATTATATACTTCGTGTTCGTATTAATCATAAAATCTTAAAAGAAGCATTGCAAAATAAAGAAGCATTTATTAGCGCTTTTAGAAGCCCAAAAGAGGAATATTATTATAATAAGGACAAAGATATTTATGAAGGAGTATATTACAAAGTAGAAAACGAAAAGAAAAATGATGACTATCGTATTGTAACATTTGAGGAGGTGGCTCGTGATGGCCAAAATAATTAATGCATTAGAAATTGGATCTACCGAGATTAAGTTAGTAGTGGGATATGAGTGTGAACATGAAATTGTTGTCCTCCACGCTATTGCTAAACCACTTTCTTTAAATTGCATCAAAAATAATATTGTTAATGATAGTGATGAAGTTTGTAGCGTAATTAAAGAAGTAATTCTTGATGCTGAAAACACTTTGAAAAATGATATAAATGAAGTTACTTTAGTATTGCCCGCTCGCGGACTAGAAGTATTTAAAAACTCAGCAACCACTAATATTGTTTCACCAAATAAATTAATTGCAGAAGTTGATATTCGTAATGTAATGACAATGTTATCAAGAGATACGTATAACGAAGAAAATGCTGTCATTGATACAATTCCTATTAATTATACTTTGGATCAAGAACGTATTTTCTCAAATCCTCCAATTAATGAAACATCTGGTTCAATAAAACTCAATGCTTTCATTCATACTATTCCAACATATATTAAAGAAACATACATTGGACTAGTAGATAAAGTTGGTCTAAAGATAAGCAATATCTTAGTGGCGCCTTATGGTGTGGCACAATTATTTACTACTTATAAAAATGTATCAAATAAATATTTCTTAGTTAATGTTGGTGGCAAAACAACAACAATTACCATTATTTCTGATGGTAAGCCATATCAATCTTCTTATATTGATATGGGTGGAGAAAATTTAACTCAAGAATTATGTTATCGTATGGGTATTAGTTATTCTTTAGCCAATGAACTAAAACTTAAATACGGTTTAGATAATTTTAAATATAATTTTAAACCAAGTATTTGTCATAGTGAGCAAGATAAGAATGTTGAATTTACGGTTAATGATTTAAGGCTTGTAACGGAAGAATATCTTAACACCCTTTTAAAAGATATTAATCGCGCAATCAAGACTTTAATGGGTGGAGATGTTGAATTAGAACAATGGCCATTAGTCTTTGTTGGTGGCGGAACACAACTTATTGGATTTAAAGAATTCGTAAATGATAAATATAATTCTCGTGGCGTTATTTTCCCTAGTGTTAAATCATTAGGCGCACGTAATCAAATATTTATTAATTGTTTAGGCGCTATTAAAACTTCTTGTGGTTTATTTGAATTTATAGGTGAAGAAAAAGAAGAAATACCACAAGTACAACCATTAACAAGAGAAAAACATAAAACACAAAAATATTCTGAAACCGATGATAGTTTATAGGAGGAACAAAAATGGATAGTATAGATAATTTTGAACCAATAGCAAAAATTGTAATTATAGGTGTAGGTGGCGCAGGAAGTAATGCCGTTAATCGTATGATTGATGAAAAGATTTCTTGTGTACAATTTTATGTTGCCAACACGGATAAACAAGCTTTAATGTCTTCAAAAGCAGAAAATAGAATTGTATTAGGTAGCGAATTAACCAAGGGGTTAGGTGCTGGCGGTGAACCTGATGTTGGACGTGCTGCTGCGGAAGCATCAAAAGAAGATATTCGCAACATTGTAAGAGGCGCTGATATGGTCTTTATTGCTGCTGGTATGGGTGGCGGAACTGGTACTGGTGCCGCTCCAGTGATTGCAAGTGTGGCTAAAGAAGAAGGAGCGTTAACAATAGCTATTGTTACTCGTCCATTCACATTTGAAGGAAAAAGACGTATTGCTAATTCCATCGAAGGACTTAACAATTTAAAAGAACAAGTTGATAGTATCATTGTTGTTTCTAATGATAAATTATTAATGATGAACGGACAATGTAGTGTCCAAAATGCTTTTGCGGAAGCTGATAAAGTTTTAGCGCAATCTGTAAAAACAGTTACTGATTTAATTTTAATGCCATCAGTTATTAATCTTGATTTTGCTGATGTCCGTAATACATTAAAGAATTCAGGAATTTCTTTAATTGGATTCGGGCAAGGTGAAGGAGCAAACAAAGCTCTTGATGCAGCATCTGGCGCAATGGCATCTCCTTTACTTGAAACATCGATTAATGGTGCTAGAAAAGCTATTGTTTCTGTTACTTGTGGTGGCTCAGTTTCTTTGTTTGAAGCACAAGAAGCAGTTCGATCAATTAGTGATGCAACTGGTGAAGATTTAGATATTAAGTTTGGTGTTTCAATTAATAGTCAATTAGATGATCAAATTTTAGTTAGCATCATCGCTACTGATTTTGCGGAAGAATATGATTTTACCGCTATTCCACAATTTGGAACACGCCCAACTCTTGTAAAAGAGGAGAAAAAAGAAGAGAGTAATGCATCTCAAGTAGAAAATAATGATGATGAAAGACATTCATCAGTATTATCTTCATTCTTAAAACGTAATGATTAATATTTAATAAAAAATACAACTTAGAATCGTTAATTATCGCTTGATAGTTAGCGATTTTTTTTACAAAAATCGAGACAAATATGAGACTTACACTATAGAAAAGTATAGTAACATAATTATGTACTTAGTAAATAAAAGGTAAGTGGTTTAATAAAATGCGCGCAAAAATTTCACCTCTCCTATATATCTGGCTTTCACGTCTGCCGCAATCGGATAACCATCGGCATCTACCAAAGGTTTATTGGGGATATTTTCCAAACAAAGATTACATCTTGCAATAGCTTTATACATGCCTTCCCAAAGTGCAGCCAAATCCGCATTAGAAGCTAATGGACGACCGAAACTTAAATCAGCAGCACTAGGCCGGTCACTGGCATCCGAACCGCCTTTTTCCGAATCGTCAGTAGCAATGTTATACAACATCATACGGGGTATCTCAT
>ERZ1106943.693-NODE-693-length-41220-cov-8.726540_pt1 | contig 41220 bp, 37 predicted proteins | sample MGYA00403671_ERZ1106943 | MGnify/ENA primary metagenome ERZ1106943 (study PRJEB35170, sample SAMEA104062427) | human gut metagenome | biome: human gut; feature: human-associated habitat; material: faeces | place: Denmark | collected 2012-06-14 ...
AATACCTCATCAGGCACTACATGATTCTCTTTCATAATCTTCTTCATTTTGCAAATCTATAAAATAAAAAATACGGAACTCGTTCTGAATCCCGTATTTTACATTTACACAAAATATTTTATAGTGCCTCTTTATGAGTGAATGTTACCGAATTTGCGACTGCAACTATTAGGTTCATAGTGACAGTCGCTATTGTTGTTTCGCAAAATTTAATCACTGTAGTTTACCAAATGCATACTGTCATTGTCGCTTTTACATTTGCTATAGACCTGTGGTATTACCATTACCACAAAGTTACCTCGTCAAACCGTTTGCGACCATCCCGAAGTTGCCCCAACCATGCTAGCACTGGTTAACGGGAGGTACATTTGATTCCGTACAGGCGGTACATTCATTCTGATATACACAGTACATTTGAAATAGATTTAAAGTGCTGCAATAAGGGCCTGCAAATAGAAACTATTTTTCCATTTGCAATACGCACTACACCAAAGGTTTACGACTCAGTTTATTTATTAACCGAATTTCTCCATTTAATGCATCTTTTAGAATCGCTTTTATAAAATCAGATACGTCTAGACGAATAGTACTAGTTTGAGTATCATATTCATATGAATATTGAACTTCTTTTATTTTTGTCATACCCCATTTTGCATTGACATAAGCATCTTCAAACATAAATATGATATCGTCAGTGCCATTATGGTCTGATGGGATTGCCTTCTCTAATTCATCCAAAGACGAGATTAGTTTACCTGAAGAGTCATAAATGTTTTCATTATTCAGTTCGATTGGTATATATGAACTCTTTGACCACCGGTCAGTACAATGAAGCATATCAAGTCTTCGTCGATATGCTTGAAAGTCATATCCATTATTTGTCGCCCATTCTTCATCAACGAGAAATAATGTATGTCTGATATTTGCTGAAATCGTGGTTATAAATTCTCCAATGATACATTCTTCTCTAGTAGGATTCCTAAGTTCCTTTAAACTGATACCATATTGTTTTGCAAATTTCTTCGTACCCTCTTGAAATCCAGCTTTAGTGACCATAATTCCGGCAACATTATTAAGATCAGAGAGTACTCCATAGAAATCTCTTACCTTGCCAATTGCGATAGGTTTACTGTAATTTTTACATTCAATCGCAACCTTATGAATAACACCAGCAATCTCATATTCCCAATATACATCTATTTGGTGTTTTTGTCCAGATTTACCCTCCAACTTTACATTATGCTGCACTTTAGTTGCTTTAATAGTATCTGCATCAACAAGTTGCTGATAAATTTCTCGTGTAAAGAGTTCGTATTCTATGGAATTGTTCATGTTGACTTTGTGATTTTTGAGATAGATGAAAACAGCACACGTTTTATATTAATTCGAATATGGCCTCTCTCACTTTTGGTTGTTATTTCCTATCTTTTTTATTATTTATAATTAAATAGTAATTTTGAAATCTTTGATATGGATAGGTTATATAAAATACCTTTTTTGGGGGAATAGAATCTATATCATTCTAAATAAGTTACTTACCTAATTGCCTTTATAAACTATAATAATAACCTTTTATCTTTTGTGCCATAAGTGTTCTGCGCTCCTGAAGAAATCGGGAGTATGACTCGAAATCCATCTTAAATATATCATTTGGTATACAGTTCATCGCCAGATTCCTTTTCAAAAGATCTATATTATTAATAGAACCAATAGGTTTTGTGACATCTTCTGAACATTGACGTTTTGCAATAGAGAAATATTCGTATGGCGGCAATTTCCCTATCGACTCATTGACCGGCCTGTCCAGGTAAACGTAGTTTGCATTTTGGTTATATTGATTTTTCTCTAATCCCTGTTCCTTCAAGTACTGCTTGGGGAAGATATGGTGCACATCTCCACCTAGGTCTATGAGTTCTTTTATACCTATATTGTTTGAAAGCAGTGAGGTTTCATTGAAATAAACCTGCGCAGCGAGATAAACCTGATAAGTTGGGTTGATTGTAGAGGTTGATTCTAGATTCTGAACTAGTTGAACATTCCAGAATGCCTCGGAAAGCGTCGCATCTTCAATAGCTTGGAGAGTAGCAACAACTCCCTTTTCCTTAATTGATTTTAAATCTTTGTAGAATGAGGACTCCGGAGAAGAAGTATAACGACCTGTAAGTACAGACAGAACATACCATTTCTGTATATAATGTTTGATTTCAGAAACTGATACTTCTTTACTTTCTCTAAGTATTAGATACAAAGTATATGCAAAATCTACCGCCATAATTGAGTTGATCAGTTTGCGAGATATAAATCCGGCAGATTTCATTGCGATCATGAACTGCTTAAAGTTGTGCTCGCTGATTACATTAAGTACACCTTTGTACATTTCTTCGTATGTATTGTCGATGATTTCCACATTGTAGTCACGAGTCTCAAAATTCCTTCCAGAGAGAAGGTTTACCAAATCAGCTAACTTTGATCGCTGAAACTTATGCATAAATGCAACACGAATGACATCATCGCATGTAGGGGCGTATATCGATTCTGTATCGTTACGAAGCCATTTAAGTTTCTCCTTGTATAAACCGCCCTCCTTACTACAGAAGTCAAAATCATGAGTAACCATATAGTCGTAATATGTAGGTTCTACTGACAAATGACTGAAATAGTCTATTATTTTTCTCAGTGTATTCCCTCCGTGCTCCTCATCAGCTGCAATCTTTGACATTACGAAGTCTCCTTGATTTAGTGTCGTTCCCTTGGAGTTTATACGGACGAATATATCGGTCACGATATCTATTTGTAGGGAGTCTGACAATTCGATGATGCCTATAGATTGATTTACAAGTCCCTTTAGCTTGCTGATTATCGAGTCCAAAGATTCATCCTTCATATCAGGATTGATGGCACAATAATCATTGATAAACTTGAAACGACTGAAGTTATCACTGAATATTTCTGCAATATCTGGAATCCAACGTGAACTTTTAATGTGTGCAGGGGTTTGCACTGCGAAAATTTCAGCTTCGTCATCTCCTGTCAGTGCAGCAAAAGGATCAAAGGCTATCTTTATTCTGGTTGTTTTATAGTCTTCGTTGATAATATTCTGGCCAGCCAAAGCTGTCATCAATGCAGTTACTCGCTGTTGTCCATCAATGAGAACTTTCTTACCAGCTGATATTGTACCATCTTTAAGTTTGACATTTGGATTCTTCCATAGAATAATATATCCGACAGGATATCCTTTATATAGCGAATCCATTAAATCACGGACTTGTTTGCTTTTCCATACAAATGGGCGTTGAATTTCAGGGATAGCAATATCATTAGCTTTAATTAGGCCCAGTATAGCGCTAATACTTAGCGGATATGTGGTAAACTTTTCTCCTTGCATTTTTCGAATATGTAATTTGTTAAAGCAGATTTATATAAAACTTAATAATTTTTGTTCTTCTATAATTGCTGTTTATAATTTAATTGCTATATGGGAGTTCAACGGTCATGGAAATATTTTCTCAAGAAAACTTCTTGAAATTCATTAAGTTCCTTGAATTGACAATGACGATTGATACCTATTTCTTCAAGAGTATCTAATGATAGTTCTGTCCCTACATATATTGCTGCTGTTGGAACGAGTTTATAACAGTTATTATCTGCTTTGAATGGAGTAATCCAACATGAGCTATCATCGCGAATACAACTTGTATCTACGACTTCGAGACGATAACGCACTTGATAATGACCTTTACCAATGAGATATAGATAGCATATATCACCAACTTCCAATCTTTTATTGCGGGACTTTTTCCAGTAAGCACATCCCAGTGTTTGAATGCTCTTTACATGGTCAATCATGCTCTCTTTTCCCTTTAATAGGAATATACGGATAGAATTCATATTAATGTAAAAGAATTTTATATAATTAGATTTGACGTTTTATAGATTACAATATACATTTAAATCAATATTAGAGACATCTTTGATATATGAGGCAACACAACCTAATAGATTAAGTATATCTTGACTAGGTTTTGAGCAGCTTAGTCCTGGCTGAACTATGTTGATGTGCATAATCAAATCTTTTTTCCAATTAACTTGTGAACTTAATTGTTCAAGTTCTTCCTCCGAACCTTTGAGTATTCTCGAACATTCTCTTCCCTGATACTTTTTTATTTTTCGTGCAAAAAGGCGATTAAATAATTGGCGACTTTTATCCCTATCATTCCATTTTAAACATTTCTGAGCTTGTCCACAAACTTCATAAAAATTTGAAATCAAATTGCTTACTCTTCCTTCATGTGCGTATTTGAGATGAAACAGATGCATGTGTATTGCATTGTTCTCATTTTTGAATCCAATTAAATCTGCAATTTCTCCGCTACCGTCATCATCATAAATCAGGTCAAACTTATCCCATATATATTTTGAAAAGAAATATTGAATTGAATCCGTTTCATATGGTTCTACATGTTGTGATTCATTCTCAATTTTAGTATTATCCCAATCTATGCCTATTAATTTTTCTTGTGAGAATGGTACGATATCAGAATTTACACGTACTAAGTTATTTGCATAAAGGCAAGATCCATCAGCAAAATAAATAACAGGAACTGCATCATCATTATTAAAATAATCGCAAATATCATCATAAAGACGAGTTCCATATCTTATCTTTAATCTATTTCCACTTACTTGTTTGACATGATATGTCTTGTGATTATCCTTTTCGTAGTATTCGATTACATAAGTAAATTTGAAATTGTCTATGATGATATTAAATGTGACTGAGTTTTTTATTTCGTACTCCGCTAATTCAATAGTAGCATACCAGAATTGATAATCTATGGCATTGTGTGTCAAGTAGATCCCATGCTCAGGATAATCTCTATATAACTCAGGATCCCAATCAATTGCAATAGGCATAATTGGGGGTAATTCTGAGATTGAATAAACTCTTAAAGTGTTTTGTATAAAAGAGTCTGGATCAATATTCTCGTCTTCAACTAACTTTCCAATCATTCTGGCCCATTTCGTATATTCAAGTAAATTTCCTCTTGTGTGGCTCCATATTTTCCCTTTTACCGAACATCCCACACTAATCCGTTCTCCATTTCTACAACCATTTCCAAATAAATTATTTGCAGTTAATTGCTTTTTCTCAGTCATAGAAATACCTTCTTGAACATCTTTCCCATAGTAGGACTTAAACGAGACATTCCCCATCCGAGCTTTTCTGCCTCCAAAATTGACAATAGCAAAACGTCTTACATCATGAAAAACTCGAAATACGCAATGTCCTGAAATTTTAATGACATCGTCTTCTCCGAAAATAGCTTTTACAATGTTGTCTGTTTCATTCAGCGTACTGAAGACATAGGCGTGATTATATTTGGGTGTACAATATCTATGGATGACAAGAATGTTCCAAAGTAAATTCTGCACACATTCAACATTACCCCAATCAACATTTTCAATACTTCCACCAATTACAACTAATGTGTCTCCATCAGCAGTACTACTTCCAAAACGATAATTATAAATTTCAGGAGATAGTATATTTTCCCATGCTTTAGGATTCCACGTATTAGAGGTTCTATAAATTATGGCACTTAATGGAATGTTTATACTTTGAAACGGAATTTTTGATGATTCTAAATTTCCAAATGATTGAATAAATTGATTAAAATCTTTTTCTTGTTGAGTGGTTCCGTCATTTAGAAGTGGTAGCAAACTATTCCAGTCTGCATCTTTTGCATATAATTCTTCTAGCTCTTCCAATATAGGAGGATATGCAATGTTTGTAATAAAACTTGCATTCCCAAGATTAGAGTCGTATGAAGTTCTTGTAAATCGACCTATAAACTGCAAGGTAATTGGTAAACTTTGTTTGGCATCATGAATTGCTGCGATTTTTAATTCGGGCATATCAAATCCTTCTCCCAACATATTTACGCAAACAATGATTTTATGCTTTTTGTCTTTTATGTCTTTTAGGATTGCTTTTTGATAAGGCATTGAACTAAATACCATAACTGGATTTAAATCAGGATATTGCTGGTATATTTCCATTATTTCTTTAGCTCTTTGTTTTGTACTGCATCGAGCCATAAGAATGTGATCATATTCATTCTCTAAATCAGAACGAAGTTGATTTACAGCAACTTCTGCAATACATTTATCGGCTTTAGCTAAATCATACTCCCTTATTGGGATAAATTTTATAGGTTTATAATATCCTTGAGACTGGGCTTCTTTTAGAGAAAAATTATATATAAATTCTCCTCGTAATCTTCGGTTATCGTTCCGGAAAGGTGTCGCCGTAAAAAGTGTTACCTTCTCATCATCAAAAGAATCAATAAACTCACTCCATGTTTTAGCTTCGGAATGATGGGCTTCATCAACGAATAGATGACTAATTTTTTCCTTAAATAAATCTATGATTGCTGATTCACAATTTGTAATAAGGGGCATGGTTGTGATAATAACATTAGATTTTTCAATTAGTGTATACCAACCATTATAATCCATACCTTCTTTAACGACACCCACAATCGGATAGTTACAATCACTGGCCACTATCCCGAACTCCGGAAGTATACCTAATGTGAGGAATTTATTAGATATTTGGTCTCTCAAAGCATCGGATGGAACAGTTATTAGTACCTTTGGACATTGATTAGCAATAAGAATGCTTAACATTGTTTCTGTCTTTCCTGTTCCAGTAGGCATGACAATGATATTCCTACCATGATGAATTTGGGCTTTAGACATAAAAGCATATATAGCTCCAAGTTGCGGAGCTCGAAGCCCTAAGATAGATTCTTGAATATTTTCTTTCTTATAAAGGAATTTACCTCTCCAAGAAGCTACTATCTCATTAGGTTGTAGATTCTTGAAATTTGGATGTTTGAGCCATCTAATTGATATAATATTCCCTTTGATAATATCACTTTTACGAGGTTTCTTGTTTGTTAATACTGCATATTGATAATTCTCAATACTAGGGTCATTTTCATCTCGTGTAAGAAGTATATTGGTATTGTTTGCCTGTATAACAAAGGGTGATGTGGAAACAATATCGAATGTTGCATCACAAAACTCTTTAGCAAATCCATCCAGATGTTCAATTCTATTGTTCCCACAATTCCACAAAAGTTGAATAATTTCAAAAGGTAATTTTATCATTATCAAATTTTTATATCAAATGTGTCACATTTATTTTCTTATATTTCTTTCCCATTCCTAAAGCGAATGCCATCTGGTCTTTGATTATCAATTCGCCTTTCTGAAGCCCGGCTATAGCTGTGCGTACCTCTTGCAGTTCTTGACCACTGACACCGTACAAGTCTTTAATAACCTTGTCGTCGATAGTCTGCTGTTTCATTATGAGTGGATATTGGGCATTGGCATAGAAGTCGAACCCTTTGCTCTTGAAACTGCTCATGTTCTGGGTGGCAAGGATAATGCTCAATCCCTTATTACGACCTACGGCAATTAGATTTCTCAGAGGTCGGTTGTCAAAGTCAAGCATATAATGCGCTTCGTCAATGATAGAGAAGTGTCGAATCTGGACAACATCTTCATTAGTTGCTTGTTTTTCAAGCTGCTCATAGATGTTGTTCAACTTTGATATGATGAAATACACGATTGCTTTGGCTATTGGGCCATCTTTAGGATAACCGTCCATCTTTATAATATAACAGTCCCCGATAAGGTCAGCCTTGTCTTCTTCCTCGAATATGTTCGCGCGAACCAGTTGCTTCAACACAGACGAAATACTGTCATCCTTAGCCGAATCAGTCATCTTTGCCTGATACTCCTCCAACATCATTGAGAATGTAATAGGTGCTCCGTCTGTCTTCTTGTATGCCGCCACAATAGCTTCGCTCAATCGGTTGTTCATGTTAGCACTTGCAGAAACCCTGTCAATCGAGCATAAAGCGGAGGCCATTTCTGATGAATACAAGTTTATCTCATTAATGGGGCGACCAGAGAAATCTTTGAACGGGGTAAACGGCAATGGATGCTCAATCGGGTCTAAAATACAGCTGCGGTCCACATCGAAATGCGCCAGCCAATGATTGTTCAGAATGTCGCTGAACTCACCTTTATAGTCAAACAATAGGAAATTCACAGGGTATTGTGATTCCGAAGACAATGCCCGGAACTGCTGCATCAGGACAGCCAGCAGGTTGGTCTTTCCTGACCCAGTAGCTCCGGCTATGATAATCTGCGAGTTGGTGATATTGCGGCTGTTAATGTCGAGCGTGGCTTCCATTTCAGCATCGCCATAATTACCAATAATCAGGTTGAGTACCGGAATGTCTTTTGCCATAGCCACTTTACTGTTTGCTGCATACAGGAAAGAGTCCAGGTTGTTTTCCTCTAACAAGTAATTTCTTCCGCGCAACATTTCTGCGGCAATGATACGTGAAACTGTGGCATTCTGCGACCAGTCGATATTCAGATTGGCATAACGCAACTTCAATAAAGCCGAGTATAATGTGGACAAATCGTGCATCGTAAAGAAACTTGGCACAATGCGTGCTGAAGTGGTGGAAAGCTGGATGTCAATGTAATCATCTTCCTTACGCTCTGCGGTAACACTTAGTCCTACAATGAAACAGATTCGCATTACCTTGTTGAGCGTCAGGCTCACACGCTTTTCCCTGTCTGCCACACGGGATAAGTTGATTTTTGTCTCGATAAGATCTTTCACCTGACTGATTTCGTCAAGCAGTCCCTCCATTTGGCGGGTATTTGAAAAGTTTATTATGCTCATTGTCGTTTACTGATTTAGGGGTATTCCGAAATAACCTTCTTCCACTGTCGTATTCTGGTCCTCCACATTACGGTGCAGTGTGTAGGTTTTCGATATGAACGGTTCCAGTTTCACATAGTCGCTGTCTGTGCGGATTTCCGATGTCGTACACAGCAGAATGGTCTGCTCTGCCAATTGTGGGAAATATTCTTTCATCAATGCGTCACGGCTCTCGTTATCAAGCACACCCATAACGGTATCAATCATTACAGGAGGATTGTAGTCTCCGAGATTGCGCAACACTTTCAGCAGCACTTGTATGAATATCTGTTTTGAAGCGGCATTGAGCTGGTTCAAGGTGCACTATGGTATAGCTTGATATTGAAGTTCTCCATGCTGTCAGACAATTCCACCCGGGCGACATGGCCTTTATAAGACACCAGCAGTTTGTTGAGCTGCGACTGCATTTCCGTCTCGATTTGCGCCTTTTTCTTTTTCAGCAGACTGTCTGCCACCTTGTCAAAGAACGGACGGAGTTTTACCAGAGTGTCAAACTTTAAGTCCGGCTCTTGCTGTATCTGCACGTCATACTGGTGAATCCTTTTTTCCAGACGTTGTATCTCGCTTCTCAGGCTATCTTCCTGCGACTTCAATTTATCGACAGTGCGTTTTGCATCCTCATAATTGGCAATCAGGAGATTGTCGCCGCCTGCCTGTGTCTGTTCAAGCGTTCGCTTTTCTGTACGCAGATTGTCAAGGTTGGCAAGCCGTATTTCCATGTCCTGGCGTTTACGATCAAGCGTCACGAACTGGTTCCCGCTTCCTTTTTTCGGCAATTCCTTCAAGGCTTCAACCTCTGCATCGTCCAGATAGTCGTATGAATCTTGGGCATTGGTGGCATTCTGCAAGGCAATCATGTGCGCAACCACATTCTCCTCATCTACGTCCTGGCTGCACAATGACAGCTCTTTCAGGTAATCGATAATCCTTGCCGTCACATCACGGAGTGTTTCTATCGGATAAGTACCGGTACTCTGTTTCAGCAGCTGTTCTTTTATGCGGAGTATGTTGTTTATTTCCTGAGAAAGATTGGATGCCAACTTGGGTAGAAAGACATTTATTTCGATATTCTCGATAAATGCTTTCAGACTCTCCGCATAATCGGCGGCTTCATTGGTTATCGCCCGTATTTTTCCGTCAACATCTTGAATCTGCTTGTTCAGGTTCATGGCCTGTTGCGCTCCTTCTTTGGCACGCTGATATTCGTCCTCGACCGATGCCATATATTTGTACAGCCTGTCTTGCTCGGCAAGACAAGCGTTCATTTCAGCCACAAGGCCGTCTTTCTGACTGCACAGATTGTTGTATTCCTTGGCTTCTTGTTCGGCTTCCAACCGTTGCTGTGCCCATTCCTGCTGCAATTTTTCAGATGCCCGTTTCAGTTGCAGATACTTCTTGAATCCGAGTACATTCTCAAAGTTGTCACGGATGGTCTGCTGGAATACGTTTTTCTTCAGCAATTCGCTTGACGGCATGGCATCAAACAGAAAATACTGGCTCAATTCCTGCGGCAGGTTGGCTTTGATGATTTTACTGATTTCCTGTTCAGCACGCACTTTTTCTTTCGGTGCGGTCATAGTGCCATACACATACATATTGCCGTTCATGTTCAAGGAAACGCTTTCTAGAGGACGACCTTGCGGATTCAGCTGGTAGATTCTCTTCAGGATATACTTCTGCTGCTGCCCCAACACCTTGCCTACAAAAGTTATTTGCAGACTGATTTCCGGCTTCACCTTATTAATCGCTCCCTGATTGAGTAACTCCATGAAATGTTCCTTACTCTCTATTTTAAGCCCGTAAAGCGCACCGCTTATGGCTTCAAACAGGGTTGTCTTACCGCCGCCGTTCGAGCCACCGATAAGTATAATCGGGCGGTCGTCATCCACTGTCAGGTCGAGGTCGAGAGACAAGTAGGTCTTGAAATTGCTTATCTTTATTTTCTGTATGAGCATGACTTCAAATTCATTTATTGACGTACTTTCTGTATGGCAGCTCGTATTATCTCTTCCGCATCGCTGTCACTCATTTCTATCACATCTACCTTTTTAGCATGATAGGCTTTCAGTATTTCCTCGCTTAGCCAATTAAAATCAATACTTTCGGCTTCGCAGATGGCTTCAATCGTTGCAAGGTCATCTTTGCGGATGCCATAATGCACAAATTTCGGGTCTATTCCTTTTGCCATAATCGTTATACTTTATATTCATCGGGATAAAAACAGTCCCAACCTGATATGTCTGTCGTATTCTCTATTTTCAGAGGACAATACTTCCAATTCTCTCCACTTTGTATAATGACACCGCCTTTCAAGTGCTTATCGGCATTTTCCTCGCTATGGATATAGTCAATCAAAGCGTTGTGCTTGTTTGGAGCATTCTTGTCGCTGTCTTCGCTCTTGGTATCAAACAGAAAGACTTGTCCGTTCTTCATCCGTATCACGAAATCGACATAGAACAAAGCTTTATCGCCGTTCACGTTTGTATAACTGATGGCGTAATGTTGTTTCCCTGAATCACCGTTTTTGTACCACCAGTCGATGTATTCCGTGTTTTCCTCAAGGAATGTCGTAAATTTCTGTTCAGGTGAAGACACTCTGTTTTCCTGGATATATGGCATCAACGCATGATTTTCTATCTTCGGACACACGTTGTTCGTATCTTCCTTGTAGAATCTGTCTGCCGGAACTTCCCATGTGTATTTCACATATCCTTTGGCGCGATATGCGGCACGACGGCGTGAAAGAACTATGGCATATTGCTTCAGTGCCTTTTCTATAATATCCGCAAATTTAGGACGGTTGGCATGATATAGAATGACCTTGATGGCATCACTCTCAAACAATTCAAACAAATCCTCCATAACTTCCAATAGAGCCACGGTCAAAGTCTTTATACTTACTTTTTCATATCCGTTTCCAAGTTCCTTTACACAAAAAGCCATATAAGCGGCATCCAGTTCCTGCATGGTTCGCACGTATTTTGCCTTGTTGCGAATCATGGTCTGCCCGACTTCTCCCGTGATACTGAGGTCTTCCACTATCTCTATTCCGATGCTTCTTACATTGAAATTGATTTTATCCTCTACGGCCTTACGATTTTTGTAGGTCTGGCTTTCCCGATCTTCATCGCTTACTTCTTCTTCGGCTATTCCGTCCAGTTCTGCTGCTGTAAACAATGAGGGCATAAAGTCCTTTACAAGCCAGTTCCTTTCAAAAGTGTCTATAAGAACTTTCTTGAAGTCTGATCCCAGACGATTACGGTCTGCAGAGGTACGCTCGTTGTATTCAGAAACGAGCGACACATTGTTCAGATTCATCCGACGCACGGCGTGAAGCGACGACAGATAGTCCATATCGTCTTTCACAATCTCTATAATATCCTTGCTCAGGTTGGTATAGACATATCCTCTGTTCAACATGTCGTTTTGATAAAACCGCTGCTCCGGCATACGAAGAATACGTCCTACAGTCTGCGCCGAGAAAGTAAAACTCTCTATCTTTCGGAAAATTAACAGGACGGCAGCTCGCGGGCAATCCCATCCCAAGGCAATGGCCTGCTTGAACAACAGGACTTCGGCAATATCATCCGGGTTGGCTATTGTCTGCAAATTGTCTGTCTTTTCATTGCTCAGCCAGATTGCAAGTTTCCCATTGGTCACATTGATGCCTTTTATGCTGTCAAGACAGGTCAGGACTTCTTCCTTGACTGAATTGTCATCCCCGGTCATCGTTTCCCCGTCGTTGGGCAATTGTATGAGAAGCAACGGATTGATGTCTACGCCTTCTTTCCGGTAGGCTTCTGCCAGCTCTTCACGTTTTTTCAGGGCAAGACTGATAAGTTGCTGGTTCAATGTACCGAGCATAGGATTAAACTCCAAAGCGGGATTCAATATGACGCTTTCCTTTATCATCTGTTCCGCAATCACCCTTTCTCTCGGCACTGTAACCTGCTCTTCTGCCTTTGCGGTAGATTCCGGCAACGGTGTGGCGGAAATACGGATTTCCACTTTCGGGCAAATGTTGCTCAGCACCTTTTCCGATTTCTTAGCATTACGGCTTCCGAACATGTGTTCTTCGTCTATAATCACTATGATAGGTATGCCGTTATCTTCCTGTGTGCGCCGGGTAATGTCATACAGTGAAGCCGAAAGTTCTGTTTCGCGCACCATCACTGCGTTGTCTTTGTTGACGCTTTCCCAGTTTACGAATAGGATTTCTCCGGGACGTATGTATCCTTCTATGGAATGGTCAAGCTCGTCATAAATCACGGGACGCAGAATCTTTGTTTCCGTGAAATGGTTTTTCATCTTGAAATAGCTTTGCTCATGCAGCTTGTTGGGAGCAATCCAGATGTATGCCACTTCGGTGAACGGTGCGTCCGGACGTTCGGCCAATTCATCGTTCAGCCGCATAAGCATCTCCGATGCCATAACGGTCTTTCCGCTGCCGGTCGGTGCCTTGAATACGAGTGTATGGCGGTTACCGCTGAGTGAAAGCAGTCCGATGGTCTTTTCCACCAGTTCGCTTACAGCCTTTTGCTGATATTGTATATTTTTCATTGCTTCAATTTTTTCTGTTCTTTCTCGAAGTTCTCTAAGAAATGTATTTCCACTGGGGTAAGCTCGTTGGCTGTCTTTGCCTTGAACTTGTCGTATTCCATGTCGGCTTTTTGTTTGGCTATTTCTGCCGATATTTTGCCTGCATGGGTGAGTAGTTCTTTCCCTGAGAGTTTCAGGAAATCGTCCAGCTTTTGAATCCAGTCTTTCATATACATGGGCTGGTGCGATTTTGCCTGTAATTCCGCAAAGTCAAGATACAGGCTGACAATGCGGTTCAGCGTATCCAGTTCATCCGCTGAAAGATAGTTCTTCGCCACTTCTGCATCTGTACGTTTGGGTAAGGCGCCTGTCCATGATGTCAGGCCCATAAAATCTTTCTGTGCATCGGCACGTTCATAGATTATTTCAGCAGCCGTATGCCCGTGAGCCGAGAAGTGCATCTTGTTTTGCACGGTCTTAAAGAACTGTTGTGTCGCTTCTGCCCGTGGGTCATAGTCGATACTGAGCGCATAAATTTCCAACACCTTACGGTAAAAGACTTTTTCCGAAGAACGTATATCACGAATGCGGGCAAGCAATTCGTCAAAATAATTGCCGCCTCCGGCTCGTTTCAGCAGTTCATCATTCATCGCAAATCCTTTTATCAGATATTCGCGTAGCACCTGTGTTGCCCAGATACGGAATTGTATGCCCCGATGGGAATTGACACGATAACCGACACTGATTATCATGTCGAGATTGTAGAAAGCTATATTTCTTTCTACCTTGCGCTTGCCTTCATTTTGAACTGTTGCAAAAAATGCAACAGTTGAATCTGCGTTGAGCTCCCCTTCTTCAAATATGTTCCTTATGTGCCTTGAAATGGTAGATTTGTTGCGTTGGAACAGTTCTGCCATTTGGTCAGCTGTGAGCCACACGGTGTCATTCGACAACGTGACTTCTATCTTCGACTGCCCGTCCGGTGTCTGATACAGGATGATACTCCCTTTATTCATTTCCTCGCTCATGCCTCTGCCTCCTCGTCTGTAAAGTTAAGCATCCCGTTCTCAGGACTGTTGCTACGCTCATTTTCTTCCATTGCTTCAGGCAGGAACTTCGGGCGGCGTTTTGGCAAGACTTTTTGATATGCCTGATAGATGGCATCCGGCAAAGCGCAAAGCTCTACCTTGTCCGCCACTTCCTCAAACTCGTCATCGTAGGCATAGCTGCCAGCCGAGAACACATACACCTTGATTTTCTCCTTGCCTGGCTCTACCGCCTCAAGGATTTCCGCAATGGCGGATACTGCCCGCTCGTCGTAAATGACAAGCATGCTTCTGTCGCCTTCTGCAAAGTAGCGGGCTATCTTCGGGTTGATATTCTGTCCGGCAAGTTTGGTTTCTTTGTAAACGTCGTTCTTTATGCAAAGCAAGTCGGTAGAGGCGGTGACCAATGCGCGCATATTCCGGGGCGTGCGGTCGCGCGAAATGAAGTCTGTCTTATAGTAACGCAACGTGTTGCCTGTCAGTCCCGGCACTTCTTCTCCTTTAGGGGTGGTATAGCCTTGTATTACCCGTTTGTTGCGCTTGTAGGTCACTTCCTCGCAGATATTGTTCTCGTTGTTGGTTATCAGGATGCACTTTCTGTGCCCGCCGTCTTCTGCATTGAGCTGCATAGTGGCATGGAGTGTCGTTCCGCTGCCAGCGAAGAAGTCAAGAATTGTGGAATCTTTTGCAGAAGCAAAATCCAGTATACGACTTAATACCGTTGTTGGTTTGGGATTATCAAAAACTTTATTCCCTCCAAATATGTCAGAAAGAGCTTTTGTTGTTCCTCGATTATCTTCATATATCAAGGTTCTCAAATATTCAGTAGATGTTTCTATTCTTTTTTTTACATGAGGTTGGGTAGTATCATCTTTCCCCCATTCTATTTCTCCTTGTAGGTCATATATCTTAAATGTACTTTCTGGCCATCTCCATCCATTTGCTGGTTTAGGACATGGTTTATTTGTAATTGGATGAATTATATCATATGTGTAACCACCAGGATGTGGGTTTGATGAATTACTTGAGCTACTATAAACTCCTTTCTCGTCAACATTATTGTAATGCGACACTTGCGGAAGCTGTGCTTTATTAAGCCTTATAAATTTCCTCAACTCAGTTTGTATATCTTCTATTGACAATCCACTATATTTAAGTGCTTTATATTGACGCAATATCAATTTTGCTCCTTGAGATTGTCTTTTCCAATTACCTTGAGACTCCTTATTAGCACAATATGAAAGCATATATTCATGCTCCGTATTAATTTGAGATGGATTATTATCTGTTGCAGTTTTTAGGATAATCTGTCCTAAAAAATTTGCTGTTCCAAATATCTCATCACAAAGCAATTTCAACTGAGCCTGTTCATTATCATCAATGGAAATAAAGATAACGCCCTTGTCCGACAACAGTCGCTTGGCGATGCGCAGACGCTTCGACATGAACGACAGCCATTTGGAATGGCGGTAGCTGTCCTCCTTGTCCACAAACTGGTCATTATAGACAAAATCCTTGTTGCCTGTATTATACGGCGGATCGATGTAGATGACATCAATTTTTCCCTCGTGCGTATAAGCAAGGGCAGTCAGGGCTTCTAAGTTGTCCCCCTCAATAAGGATATGGTTGGGCGCATCGGCATCCTCACTGATAATAGTCTTGCCGGTATCTTCAATCAGCACAGGCAGTTCTTCGCGAAGCCGTTCTTCCACATCTTCGGGCTTGTCTTCCCATACCAGACCATATTTCTTTTGCTTGCGGAGCAATTCTATCAATGCCGATTTCTCGTCGTTTGTCAGACCATCTATTCCGCGTATCTTATTTGCCAGTTCATTCCTATTCATAAACAAATCCGTGTTTCTGTTACTTTACAAGTCTTACCATTTGTACCTCACCTTCCAGAGAAGAGTTCAGCAACTCCTTTACATCGACTTCCAGCACATTGGCTATCTGAAGCAAAGTCTCCAATCCCGGTTGCGAAGTGTTCGTACACCATTTCGATACCGTGGCCGGATCTTTTCCAAGTTGTTCAGCCAGCCATTTGTTGGTTCGTTTCTTCTCAACGAGTACTACTTTAATTCGATTTATGTCTTTTGTTACTTCCATTTGGACATTATTATTTGCCTTATCTTGCAAATGTACGAAAACAGTTTCAATTACACATCATTCATATAAGATAATATGCAATAAAAATGGCGAATAGCATCGATTTTGTGATACTTGTAGGATTAGTTGTTGATAAATAGATTACCTTTGCAATACATTAGCTATAAAATTTATGAAGAAGTTCATTTCGTTCTTTGGGAGGCCACTTGTTGGTGGAATTCTTGCTTTAATAGGGATATTAGAGTATGTTCTTAAAATTCCAGCATCGTTTTTGGATATTGAAATATCGTTGTGGTTAATATTGCTTATTGCGGGAGTTGTAATAATTTTTACTTGCATTTATAGGCGATTAAGAATATTGTATTTTCTAAAACGATATACTTCAGACAGTTTTGGAGGTTCTCGTCCATATCGATGGAATTGGGTTAAAACATCAAAGAACATGAATGTCTTTGGATACATGCCTGATAATATTGAGGTAATAGTTCCAACAAGATTAGATCCCAATATTCCAGTGTATGACTGTCGTCATAGCATAACGAATATTGATTTGTTGCGAGAATATATAATGATCAGTCTGTACTGCATGGTGGAAAACACCAAGCAATCAAATGAATTTTTGAGGCATTTGCATACATTGGAGGAACATTTCTGTAATTTTAGACAATAATGGACTTTGAATAAAGAGGAAGAAAATGCTTTCTCTTCGTTATTCCGTTCAAATGTCGCTCAATCAAGGAGGGAGGAAAGATTTCAACGGTGCGGCATAGTAATCGTTATCAAACCAATATTTGTAGTAGGTCTATACTGTCCCAAAAGTGTGCCTGAGTTAGAATAAAAAATCCTATATAGATTTACCAGATTTAATCTGACTTTTCTCTGTTCCTAATACGTGCTGCCAGTTTGAGCAAAAAGTATTTCGTTAATTGGGATATATAGAGTAGATGTAACAACTAACTCTGCCAGATGCCGTTCCTGTCTTTGCCAGATTTTCAAAGTTGATCATGGCAAAGATTATCCAATCTACGAATTCTCATCTACCAAAGCTCATGATAGAAGTTTGCCATAATATGAACCAATTTTTGCAAATGGGTATGTGGTATACTCATTGGACATTCGTAACTTGACTTTGATAGTAAGTTTGGCTATGGGCATGATGAATCAGACTCAAAAATAGGGAAGACAATATCAACAACATGTCCAATAACCAAAGCATGGGACTGTCCGATATTCTGCCGAATGGAGCAAAAGTTTTTTCGAGATCTCGTGCTTAGGTGCCGCTGATTTATCCTAGTTTCAGATGATGTGTTTCTGCGCCTGCCATAACTATCGCCTCAAATCATAACTTGGTTAAAGTCCTATCCGATTCTTCTGCGGGAACTATATGCATAAAGCAGATATTATAGTTGGCTACAAGAGAGATAGGATTTTTCGTCCACTGTCTAATCCAGACAGCGATTTTCCGTGCCCAGCTTGCTGTTTTAAGTGGCACTCATCCCGCTGCCGAAAGGCGAGTGGGGTATTAGGCTCCCCCTACGGGATTTTACTGGCAGACGGGCAAGCCCAGCATGGATGATAGCTTCACTTCAAATAATGCAGATGCTGTCCGGTTTCCAGTGTACATACAAAAGGGAGCATGGCAGATTGCACCTGTATGATGAAACCTGCCATAACTTTGCTTTATTCTTAGGTAACTATATACGACAATACCCTAAATTTATTTCCGCATAATTTACGTTAATCATCTGGAGTTTCGTATCTTTGCGTGGAAATAAGTTTAGGGTATTATGGAGGATAATAAGGAAATACGTATTGGTGATTGGGTGTATCTAAAATCAGACCATACTAAGGAATATAATATACGTGGTATATCTATCTCAAAATCCTTTCTTGATTGTATGACCTTTGACGGTAAACGAGACTTTTTCAGAAAAGAAGAAGTCAGATTGATTACAGACAAAGACAAAATAGACTATTTGGAAAGCCGTAAAAATGACTTATTCTGCTCCTAACTTCGGAGTAGGATAAATGCCTTCAAAACCATATCTTGGACAAAGAATATCAGCTATCTCATTTGTTAGGCTACCATACTCTTTGCTATATAGATATAATAAACTTTCGTCCATTATATCAAGATTATGTCTTTGGGCAATCACTTTTAATCTGCTTTCAACAAGTTCAAACGTTAAAATTGGTGATGGTTCGTTAGCGTCCACTTTATCTACGTATGCTCCATATTCATCATTCTTAATCACCCATCCGTCAGTTTCAGGATAATATAATGGCACTATTACATCAATGAATAGTTGTTCATCGTATATGCCTCCACGTTTACACCATTCGTAGCATACCGTTGGATTTTCAATAGACAGTCCTAATTCATCAGCTACTTCTTGTAACTCCTTCTTTAATTCTTCGTTTGTCATATCACAATGTCTTTAATATTTCTTCTATAATAGCTGATGATACGACAATACCCTAAATTCCGTGGTAACAAAAACGTCTCATTTTTAGTTGAGTATTAACAATATTTAGAATATTGGTATGTTTTACTGTAGCTAAGTAACTTCATGGCGTGGCAAAGTCGTATCATCAAAGTTTCTTATAATAACTGTCTCTGATTTTTAATCAGACTTTACCCTTTCCTATATAATATTCATCTATCACATCCAGCGTGTTATCAATATACTTTCTTGGAGCGTCAGACACAGTTTGGCGAATGTCTTTCAATTCCATCTTTATTCCACCTATCTTTTCTTGCGTACTCTGGATATTGTCATCAACGTACCATGATAGCTCATAGTGCGATATTTTACCGCTTTTCAAGGGAGCTTTTATATCTTTGAATATTCCGTCATTTCCAAGTTTTAATATAGAACTTTCTGCTGTATGATGTGCCAATATACCGTAATAGTGTATATTCTCTTCCAGTAGGAACGCATCAATCAATGCTTGACCAAAAAACAACTGTTTCGGTATGTCGCAAGTTATTTGTCCTTGTGCAATCGCCCCCTTTATAGGTATTTGCTGTTTGATGGCAGTTTGCATGATACCACGTGCCACTTCAGCTAATGTCTTCAAACTTTTTTGAGTAGCATCTTTGCTAAAAAGCACGATACTATCAGAAAATTGGGCTAATTGTATTTCTGAGTTTTGGTATTTCCCAATATGGGTTGTTATGTCCTTATTAAAATCAGTCAACTGTTCTCTTAGCCTGCTATGATTTGTACGTGCTACACGTTCTTTAAATCCCATAATATCTAAAAAAGCAACAAAACGATTAGATGTATTTCTATCATCTACCTGCAATTGCAAGTTGCTTTCATCCTCTACTGATACGATATTTTGTTCTGCCATGATTTTTACAGCCAAGATTATTATTCAACAGTTGTAGGACTGACGGCATAGCAGTAAACAATATTGCTTGCTTCATTACCCCCTCCATCATTTCCTCGCATTCCCATATCCAAAAAATGTTTTTCCACCTCACGGGCTATATCAGAATCTTTAGCAGTACGGTAAATCCACCATGTTTTTTCTTTGGCTACATTATGTTCCTTAAACAGACGGCGTTCAACATCATTAGTTATACCGATATAAAAATCAGAATAGTATCTTTTACCACTTTTAGAAAGGTGGTCATTAATTTCGTCTACTATGGTTTGATAATCTTTTGCCATTTTATGCATATAAGTGTGACTTTACAAAAATAATAAATTCATCTACTCAAACAAAATGTTTTAGCATCTTTCTTCCTCTACACTTTTCGTTTCTTCTAATAATAAATATCTGCAAATAATATAACTCAGAAGAGTTGGTTTCCGTGATTCTTTTCAGAGTTTTTTTCGTGGCTCTCTTATTATGGAAATAGGCAAAGTTTAGTAGAGAAAAAATATGTATGGCAAGAACTATTCGAGAAATTCTCCAAACTGAAACTATATACACTGATGAAAAAATAGTAGAAGACGGAGCAAAGTACTACATTGACGAGAATGGTAATAAACGGTATCTTCTACCAGCTCCATCGGAAATAAGAAAACGGTATAATAATGATGAACAACTATTCCGAAGGTCTGTACCTTATATAGAAGGAGAAGGAACAAAAGAAGGATATGAAGATATGATTCAGCGTTATTTCCGTCCAACGAAAGAGGATTTAAAAGCAGAACAAGAATACTGGGGGTATTAACCTAATAATACTTCCTTACCGCATTTCGGACAGCGACAAAGCCTTTTTCCTACAATTATGAGATATTGGCTATCGTAATTTATGAGATACGTCTGCTGTATAATGTAGCGTTAAGACATAACAGAATTTAGACCGTAAAGACTACAAATATTAAACTTTTGAAATGGATGAAATATTTTCAGTTATTATACGTTATATTCGCAGAGTTATAAAGAAAAAGCAACTGTCATAGTGCCAAAATGACAGTAGCCTTGATAAGACTCATGACCTTGTTGCTGCAAGGTTAGAGTAGGAAGCATAACATCATTTACTTACCGTGCTCGTTCTGGTTATATAATGGTGTTTGACCATTGTGGTTAGCCATATAGGTCTGTATCCTATTGGTTTCCCACTGAGAAGCACCATCAAGAGTAGAAGCATTTCCGACTATTTTCATTTTGTCGAAATCTTTATCTTGATGGTGTTCTGCTTCCCTTCTTTCAGGGTCATTGGTTATTCCAACATACACCACTCTATTCCCTTTGGTAAGTTCATACTTGTAAGTATCTCTTTTACCCATAAATAGAATTTATACAATTGAACAATGTTAATTGCCCTTGTTCACGAAGAGGAACTCCGCCATCTTAATCGTCAGGAAGATTGGTTGAAAACTGCCGTTATATCCAAGATTTAGATTTTAAGCACAACGATATGCCGATGGCACTATTTGTATCCAACAAATGCTATGCCAAATTTCTTTATTTTTCAAGTTTAAATAGCATATCCATTTTTTTAGTTTCAGCAGAGTTTCTTTAGGAGTCATACCACAATGGTACAGCGTGGCAATAGTTGTTATTGACAACTAAATTTCTACCAAAGTTATATATAGCAAAGAATAAACTTTGCTATTATGAAGACAATTGGTGAATTCAAATCATTATTCGATTTATTGCAAGCCTTCCCAACGGAAGAAAGCTGCATTGAGTATTTGGAAAAGAAACTTTGGAAGGATGGTATTCCTGTTTCTCCGTATGACCCTACATCAAAAGTTTACAAGCGTGGCGATGGTATGTACCGCTGCAAAAATACAGGTAAGAATTTCAATATACGGATAGGAACCATGTTTGAGGGTAGCAAAGCACCGCTCCGTAAATGGTTCATGGCAATCTATCTTATAACCTCTCACAAGAAAGGTATTTCATCCCTACAACTGGCAAAGGATATTTCCGTGACGCAAAAGACTGCGTGGCATATGTTACATCGTATTCGCGAATGCTTCGATATTGTCATGGATGAAAAACTGGACGGAGAAATAGAACTGGATGAAACATTCGTTGGCGGTAAGAATAAATACCGTCATAAAAACAAGAAAGTAAAGAATTGCCAAGGACGGAGTTTCAAAGATAAAGTTCCCGTCATGGGTATGCTTCAGCGTGGCGGCAAGGTGGTTTGCAAGGTTGTACGTGATACTTCTTATAAATCCCTTACCGTTCCTATCCTTAAAGCCATTGACCGCTCCGCAACACTCTTTTCGGACGAATGGATTGGTTACAAAACCGTTGATAAATTGTATGAACATTATATTGTTGACCACGGTCACGGACAATACGTTGATGAAGATGCGTACACGAATAACATAGAAGGTTTTTGGAGTATTGCCAAACGTTCTATTAACGGCATTTACAACCATCTTAGCCGTAAACACATACAAAGATACTTTAATGAGTTCAGTTTCCGATATAATACCCGCAATCTTAGTGAAGATGAACGATTTAATTTGTTACTTTGTAATTCCAATCATCGTATAACCTACCAACGTTTAACGAAATGAAGAAAAAGAAAGAACCAAACGTTGAAGAGCTTATGAAAGCAATGGCAATTGAATTACTTCCCATAGAGGAACTGAAAAAGCCCGTGGCGCATCCTGAAAACTTCGACCTGTTTATGGCAAAAGCTATCAAAATTAAGCCGAAAGTCAAAAAGAAAGGGAACAAGAAATAAGCCATTAGGCATCCTTATTCCCCTTACCAATAGTCATGGCAACGATATTGGTGTTGTACAAGTAACCCTCATTCCATTTTGCACCACCACTTGAATGAAGTATAGTGGCGTTGCTGTTCGCATGGTAAATTCCATGTCTCGGCAATCCAGTACGCCTGACGCTCAAATCCAATCCTCCTATAAGCGTCATCATTGAGGAAACCACGCAAACGCCAATATGCGTATTCTATGCCATAAATTAGATAGTAGAGAAGTAACGGAATAAGTACCAATAGCAACATCCACCAGCTTTTCGCTTCAAAAGCAAATAAGATGAACATCGTCACGATTGCCAACCCGAATCCCAGCCCCACGCAATCCTGATACTAGTGTACGTGCGTTTCTTCATGTTTCAATGTCTTTTTGCTTAATTTACTTCGCTCAGTGAGGACAATGCCAAAGAACATCATAGTGCTGAATCCCTCCATGAAGGTCAGCAATTTCGCCAATTTTGAATTGTAATAAACTTTCATTTCTCTTTCTTATTTTATTAGTTCAACAAATCCTCCTGATACAAGGTCTTTCAGGTCAAAGGACATTGGTATGCCAGAATCACGAATACACTTGTACAGTCCCCCTTTATCCGAATAATACTTGTCTTTGATTAACTCCATGCCGTGTGCCCATAATATAGGATTGTCCTTTGTCCCGTTTTCCTCTTCTTCTTGCGTGGTCACGACCTTGTACAATGACATGGTAGTAACGCTTGGAAGCCACTCCTTTTGCAGCGTATGAGGTTGGACTACCTCGTAGAGTACTCCGTCATACCTGAACCTGAACCCTTGCGTGACGTTCTCACCAATTTTATCCTTCCATTCAGGGTATAGTTCCTGTACGGAAAGAGCAATGGCAGGGGGCAAGGCAAATGTGTTTATCACGGAACTACTCACCGTGGTAAGGGCTTCCACTTGTTTCCGCATCTTCCGCAAGTCGCCCATGGTAATTGTATCGGGCATTTCTTCCTCCTCTTCATCAGGGTCAGGGTCGGGTAGTTCCACTGGACGGTCATCCACATCCTCCTCGTCTATCTCTCGGTAATGCTCCGGAAGTTCCCAAAGAGGTTCGGCAAGAAGTTTTCCGCCAAGATAATAGGCGTATCCCAACCATACCTCCTTGCCGAAGATGACATTGTCGCTTATCCTTTGCAGCACCTTGCCTTCCCCGGCTGTGAGGTGTCTGCTGTTGTGTTCATCTATTCTCATAATCGTATTTTTTATTCATCGGGAAAATCGGTTGCAAACTCGCTCATCGGCTTGTATAGGTCTGCGTGACTAATCCACCCCGATGCCGTCTTGTAAACCTCCACGGAGCCGTCCGGTACATAGATGTTGCATTTGAGCGAACTATTTAATGTGTAATTGTAAACAAACGGCGTTTCATCCAGAACACGGACGTATTTGAGTTTGCTGGAATCATCGGCAAAGTACTCGTACGTTGTGGCATAAATAATCGATGAGACTTTCGGGATGGTCAATCCGCTTGTTATGTTGTTGCATCCATCAAAGCAACGGCCATATTTTTCGACTGACTTGCAATTTTCAAACAAGCCGTCCGGAACAGAGGTGAGTGCTTTACAATAACTAAATGCGGAATGAAAATCTTTCGCCATTACGCACGGGTCGAACAACCCCACAGGGATGACGAGGAGGTATGAGCAACTCTGAAAGCAATTCTGAAAGTCCGTCCTTTCGACATCGTTCTTGAACAAGTCGTTTCCCACGGCAACTAACGAAGAGTGATATCTGAACTCCAACCCTTTCACCTTGCTGTCACCGATGGTCCAATAGGCCAGAAGGGATTCTCTTGAACTATACAGTATGTTGCAGAAAATCACATTCCCGCAGTTCCGCACCTCCACGTTGAATATGGAGTTCTTTTCGTATTCATGGGTGTACGACTTCGATGAGGACGTGGCTTTCATTGTATTACCGTCCCCCCAGTCGATGACATAGCCCGTGTCCTCGGAACTTATCTCGATTGTCACGGAGTTGTCATTCTTATTCGGGATTACCAGCATCTGTATGTTCCCGTTAGGGGTCGGCTTGTAGTCCGTTATGTCGCGCTCGTATTTCACCTCCACCGTGCCCGACTTCTCCTCCGCTCGGTAGGAAGCGGTGTAGCCGTATGTCCCACTGCTGGCCGTGAACACGGCCGTGCCATCCTCCGTGGTAACACCCGTCCTACCATCGAAGGTGACCTTCACATCGGGGATTACGACCCCGTACTGGTCGGAAGCACGGAACGTAACCTCCACCATCTTGTCCAACCACACCGTGTAGGAGGTGTCCGTGGCAGATGCAGCGTAACTGGCGGACACGGGCTTGTAGCCATCCGCTTCCACCGTGACCTCCAAACTTTTCCCCGTCCTGACGGACACCTTGCCGCCATCGTCCGTAGCATGGGGTTCCCCGTTTACCGTCACTTCCGCGCCCGCGATGGCGGCCAGCGTGTCCATGCCCTTCACCGTGACGGTGCGCATCGGGGTAGCCTGTAACACGTCATACGTGATTTCCAATCCGGGGAACACCGCCTCCATCTCCGATAGCGTCTCCTCTGCGGCATTGACCGCGTGCAGGCTTCCCGTTATCACTGGCCGGTCGGTTTGATTTCCCGACTCATCCACACCTTTCAATGAAGACATCTTTTTCAACGTGCTCAAATCCGTGTCCGTGGCTTGAATACCGACAAGGCGAATGCGGTTGAGCTTATTCGTCCCCGCCATGCACTCTTTGGCCACCCCGTAGCCATTCACCTGAGGAGTATTCTCAACCACGATCGTCACGAGATTTTGCATTCCTTCTAGTTGCAATCCATCGCTTGTCAAGTTTGGCTGATTCTTTAGCGTGAGGTTAGCCACCGTGGCGGGTAATTGCAATATCCTCAAAGCACCACCCTCGGCAAGATTGACGGCAGTGGTAGAAGTACCTGCGGCATAAATCTCCTCAATAGCTTCACAAGCCGACACCTCGATATTAGCCGTGAAATTAGGGCAATTACGAATGTCCAGTTTACGCAATACATGGTTAGAGCCAACCGACAAAACCGTGAAGTTGGTATTTTGATACCCCGATACATTACTACCAATAACTAACTCCGTCAGGTTTAACATGCGTGATACGTCTACTGAGCCAACGTATAATGGAGCTAAGTTTCCTAAAGAAGCAATCATACTGGCGTTGTAAACGATAGTTTCCGTGTCGTTGAATTGCATGTCAGGAGCCTTGATAGTTTTCGTCTCTCCTTCTCCCATACGTTCTGACTTCGTTACAGACCCCCATTTGATAGTTCCATACATTGCGGCAAATGATTTGATGGTAATATCGGCATTGGGTGCCACTCCTTTCCAGTCCGCTGGTGTATAGGTACGGAACGTGGCATAATCACTCAAAGAGCTGCCTGCCTGAAACTTTGAATCCAAATACTTGAATCGGTTATACAGCCACCACCTGCGATGAGCGTCACGGCTTCCTTGCAAGGCGTAAAGGTAAGCACCTGTTTTGGTCAATACTGGAGAGCCACTGCTCCAGTCCTCGTACCCTTCAATCAGCGGGCGTTCATACTTGAAATACCCGTCTTCATTGTAGACCGATTCACACCATTTTTCACTCTGCCGTGTATTGGTGTATTCAATCGTCTTGTCGTATGATAAAATACCCTTTTGTCGCAAATCATAGTATAATTCCTGCAACTCGGATGTAAAAGCGTTTTCTACTAATATCCATAATTCACTGTCTGCACCATTCCAAACCGCTTGTGAACCTATCTTGTCATGGATTTCCACGTCATAAGAGAATGCCATCGCTCCCTCGTTGTTAATACCAAAACAGGTATCGTTATCGTAGAAAATGAACAGCCACAAGCCACCTTTATAGAACGTCAGGAATTGGTTCTTTGCTCGTTGGTCTACCATTCCGAATACCAACGTGATTATGTAATAGAACAAGAGTTTCTTTTTATCGAAGTACTGTTCCAGTTCCTCCTTGAATTTTTCAGGATTATCCTTGCAAGATACAACCCATTCAAATACCCGTTGGGCTTGCTCTATCTGTTCATACCCGTCAGGGAAACGTGCCTCCAACGTATCTTTCCAGTCCGTGAAGTCTGCCGTTTTGAAAAGTGCAAGGTCTGAGGTGTTGTTCAGGAACTCCCACGATTCATCGCCATCGGCAAACCCGAAGGTATTCTCAGCCCCTTTATCCGTGTTGAAATTGTACTTGCCTATAAATTCCGCTATTGAATTTTCATTCTTTTTATGGAAGATGACGCAAGGTTCACCATATACCGTGGTACGAATTACGGGGTTGATTTCCTGCGGCTTGGTTAATATATCCGCTTCACGCAGCATCCAACCCACGTAGTCCGCTATGCCCGTGTTATGCGTGCCCGAACTCTCGGCAAAGTCTGCCTTGGTACAGAATACCGTTGCGGGCAGGCATTCTTCCTCATTCAGCGTGAAGGCATCGGCATGCCCTCCTTGCACCATTTCAAAACCTTGCTTGGCGGTAAACTTGAAATTCTTCCTTGGATAATATTGGGAAGAAGTACCCTGAACGTCCAACGTGCATCCATCAGCGGCAAAACTCTTTTCAGGCTTCTTTAAATCATTGTATTCGATGCGTACCGTCTTTTTGTCCCCTTTATAGTTGGGCAAATCCCCGATAATCGTCATCACGGGTATCTGGCGGTTCAATTCATTCAAACTCAAACTTCCGTAAGAATCATATACCTGATTACGCTCGAACACCGCTATCTTCTTGTCGATATTGTCAATGTCAGCAATATAGTTGTCCAATATTTGAGAAGTGTTCAAGTTGTTACTGTACACTCGAATATTATACACGTTTATCGTGGCGCTCGTACTTCCTATGCTGATACCCACAGGATTGTTTTGGGTGAACCCGTCCGTTGCGGGATATTGGAAGCTCTGCGACTTGATTCCATTCACGAATATCTGCATCAGGCGGTTATCGGCTTGTTTCTCTATGACGAATGATACTCGCACACGTTCATCCTCCTTGTATTGCATTTCCACCTTGCTTTGTTCGGAAGCCAGACTGATAGTGTTAGGAGTAAGTTTCAAACCGATACCTCCCGCAAGGCAGGAAAGAATAGTCGCGTTGTAATCTGTCACTTCCCTCACGGAGAAGTCCAGTTCAATGGTCTTTCCTCCTTGCCGAATATCTCCCGTGAAAATCTGTAAGGGTATGGTTGCCGCGGCTCCTCCTGACAAACGCAAGCATACACTTTCCTCGTCATCCGTTATCCAACCGTTCGTTACCCAGTTCATACCCGTGAAAGAAGCTGCAATATCATTGTATTTCCATTCCTCCCTGTTGGTGTCTTGATTACTTCTTCCTTGGGAAGTCAGGAACAATTCCAAATCCTGCGTCTCGGCTTCAGAAGTCACGATGCTTTCGGTAATGTCAAATGAGAACTCACGTACAGTATCTTTACATTGGATTTTCAAATCAAGCTCTCCTTTCTCGTTTGCCCTGTAAGTCCACGTCTGTCGTGTACGGTCTACGCTACGTTCTGACGCTTGTTCGCCATTTACAAATAATTGTATCGTGGCAGGACTACCTGCGGGGTCATATACCACGAACGGAATAGTTATGGTTTCATATTGCCGCACGGAAGAAGGAGCAAAGGCTGAAGCAATAATGGGGGTCATAATCCCCTCCACTACGCAAATAATATCGTAAGAAAGCGTATTACTTTGAATGGTATTTCCCATAATATCCGCTGTCATATAAACATGCAATAAATGTGCTCCATGGCTTTGTGCAGGAATTTCATACGTTAGCTGGCGGTTGTTGGCCGTGGTTTCCTCGCTGTGAATCTCTTCCCCGTCCAACACGAAATGCACCGTTTTGAGAATATCCCCGATAGGAGTGTAACGGAACGTGATAACGCCCTTGTAGGCTGTCGTGTCATCGAAAGATGAGGAAATACTAAGGTTTATGATGTTCACGTCATATACAAAGTTTCTCGTGCTTCCCTCGTTATTGGATACGGTTACTTGAACGGTATTTTTTTCTTCCGTTAGATAGGCGGTAACATCAAACTCATACGTGCTGCCTGAACGTAGTTCTATGCGTTGTATATCCTTGCCATTTACTTTCAGGATGGCTTCGCCACGCACGGGACTAAGGTCTGTTTCGTCATTGTAGTAGGACAGGTAACGGAAACGAAATTTTTCTGCCACTCCATTGGTCGTGTACTCGGCAGGGGTTTCCAGTACCGTGACACGCATAATAGCTACCGTTTCACCGGTTCCAGGCAATTGAACCACTTAAGTAACAAGTCCTCATGTTTTATCGGGTCTTGGTCATATAGCTTGGCTGATTCAGAAGAAGCAAACTGTTGAAGGAACTTTTCATCCATAATACGGCTATAACCGTATTTGTCTTTGCCGACATTTTTCAATCCATCTTCTAAATTATTCAATGATTCCTTGATGAACTCCTGAACCCTGCGTCCTGCTACGGGCAAACCTCCCGTGGAGTTGTCACCGCCCCAATCGGTATCCTTGTTTATTTTCTCGTCATAAATCTTCTTTGCCATAATATTGTATTTTTAATCGTTCTTCCAACCTTCTTCGTTCAGCCACGGTTTTTCGTTTACCCAATATCCTGCCCCGAAGCAAGAGCGTGCCGGCTGCCATACGAGCCGTGTACCACGATAAATAGCTGTGATAGTTTTAGAGCCTTTAAATACGGCTACTATTTCCTTGTTGGCTTTGAATATCATGGTTCAGTCCTCATATATGAAGTAAAACGTCCCATCGTCCTTCTCTTCCAACGCGTCATACTCCTCCTGCGTCATGGCCACGGTGTTGCTTTGTGTTTGGTGACGGGATATGATATAGTTGTTTCCAGATTGTTTGATTTCCCAACCTTCATAAGTTTCACTCATCCCATAGGCAAACGAAATGTAATAATCTGAGCTACCCGTCACGATATACGTCCTTTCATTAGCATCATCGCGTACGACCATGATTTCCGCTCCCCTTATCTTCGCCCACACGTCCTCCGTCAGCCCGAAAGCATCCAAATCCGGCTGCGTGCGCCCACTGCCGATTTTCTCCTGAAGGACACCGAAGTCGAAAGCCACATAGAGAGGCACTGTCGTACCGCCACCCGTAGTGAACGACTTCCACGCGCCCCATTTTCCGCCTGATTGGCGTATGTCGTAATATCGATGGTAAATACGCGGTTCACCGTCTACATGCCCACTACTGCTTATGTCATGTACAATTTTGCCCTCAATGTCCGAAGCATCCGTAAAGAGAACCTGTTCGATACCATGTTCACCCCAACTGTCACAGAACACCATCATTGTGCCTGTCACCACGCCTGTCCTTGAACCCGTTACCGAATAACAGCCGCCTTTGCGCGTGAACATCTGTATATAAGCTGACGATACGTCCCCGTCCTTCAAACCCATCGACAGGTCAGTGTCCGGAATGGCAGGAGCGTCCGTCATGGAATTCCATGTGCTCCACGTGCCCTTGTCACATATACGCCATAATATATTGTATTCCGTGTTACTACGCGCCAGGGTTTTGATTTTGTCCACCGTGCCTTGGTATACCGGAACGAAACGGCCGCGCACCGACTGAACCCACGTATCTTCTGTATAATTTATCGGAATACTCTCTACCATGAAAGGGCTACCCTCGTAGTCCCCACGGAAATAACCCGCCTTTGCCTTACCGTCCTCCACTTTCCCATGAAGCTCGTCCAGCAACGTGTTCAGCTCACTGTCATTATTTATATCAAAACTATTTTCTATTTGAAAACTGAATGCTGATTGGAATTGCCATCCAGAACCAGTATAGCTATAAAATCCATTTTTAGATTTATCGGAATCATTAACAACACTAACAATTTCACCCTGCTTGATATATTTGCCATCTATGCCAATAGGGTTTGACTTGTCCGCCTCCATTGCTTCAAACGAAGGATACGTTTGACGAATAGTGTAGCTATAATAGAAATAAGCTGTTTCAGCCTGACTAACAATAGCCGTGGGAAGTGCTTGCATACTCCAATATTTCTTATTCCATAATAGAATAACAAAGTATGATTGCATTTCTCCTGTAGTGATAGAAAGAGGTTCACCTTGATAATCTCGGAAGTTCTGAAACGTCACAGTTCTATCTTGGGCAACTCCTGCAAGATAACACACATTCGATGCGTTGGGTTGAATTGGAACGGTATCTTCATCAGCTATACCTATAAGCGTACTGGTAGCGTCCAACTCCAAACTTCTTATATAATCAAGCATGTTGAGAGCATAATCCTGATGGTTTTCGGGTTGTATCTCCGTTCCATTAGGTCTTCCCATCAACGTGTTGATTATCTTTGCTCTTGTATCGTCATATCCTGCCATAACTCTTTCAATTTTGTTATATGATTAAAAAAGTTGATACCTCAATAAAAATGGACGTAATACTAACCTAACACCATCACCTTCCGAACAATTTCGTAATGTCGCTTGCTCGTAACTGTTAGAAGTGGTCATTAGTTGTTGGGGTACCAAATCACTTTTATACTGGCTCAGCGTTCTAAAATTAGGGGATATTATGACACCTATTTTTTTACTGATATTGTCATTACCCAAACCGATACCAAAACCTATATCAAATAAAGTAAGCATATCACACCCTCTCCAATTGGCAATGTCATTATCATACACAGTTGTTTGAACAGTGCTATATATATGGCTTAAAACGAAAGAACGATATACAGAAATTTCTTTGTTTAATCCGTATAGAAATGCAGATATTTTTGAGAAAAGGTTATCATTAAACTCCAATTCAAGAAAACGGTTAAAGTCATTAATTCCAGTGGTAAGGTAACGCCAACTGACTTCTATATATGACGCTAATTCAATTTCAAGAATACCGTTCCTGATTTGGTAATTCAAAGTACCAAGTTTACTTCCTCCTACAGACAAATCAACACTTCCCAAAGGAGTTTCCATATTAATGAATCTTAGCCTGTCTGCTTCTATTTTACTGAATGCATCATTGTAACTCTCTTTAGGAGAAATTGATTGAAACACTTTCTCTTTGGCTTTCCAGTCATCAGGTAATACAAAATTGCCGTCACCATCCTCTTTGGATTTTAAATCATTCAGTGATTTTTGTACTTTAGAAAATGCTGATTCAACCGTGTCATTGTTATTAATACTCCCACTTGTCTTACTTGGAGCAAATGATTTAGATAGTTTAATACCTGTAGCGTATTTAAACTGTGTTATCCATCGTTGGAACTTGGATAAAACGGTAACAAGTTTATCTCCCTTAGCGGCATCTGTCGGTGCTCCTCCTGTTTCCAAAGCAGGAGCTAACTTGTTATAAATAGCCTCATCAGTTGTCACCTTGTCCGTGTAATCTTTAGTGTTCTTAATTATATTTTGATTTGCCTTTCCTACGTTTTGGATATTCTGATTTACGGTCTGCATACCCTTATCGTAGGTGTCAAAAGACACTATGCCCCTTTTTTATCAAGATAGTTCTTTAATGTATTAGAAAAGTTGAAGAAAAATCCACCGTTCCAAGATATTGAATTACCAGTAACCTTCGATAAGAAAGAAGACAAACGATATTTAGCAAGGCTCCAAACGTTATTGCGTTGAACTTTTCCAAAAATATAATCATTTACTGTAAAATCGGGAACCTGTTCGTCAAAGCTGAATACCAATGTCTTATTGCTTTCATTAAATACCCTTCGTACATCGTCAATAGATAAATTTTGGGAAGTTACGTGATATTGTATATTGGTACCCAAATCATCAATCAGTATATTCCCAAGTTCATCATCATACTGTACTTTCGTAGTAGTAATAGCAAGAGCCAAAGCATTGCCCTTATCTTTAATCTGAAAAAACTTACCAATTGACAACCCTACGGTTTTTGCTATATTCACAAGTTCCGAATAGGTTATGAATGAGACTATATTTTGGTCAAGAACGACCCATGCCTTTTTGGCATCGTCATATACCTTGTGGCATCTTTGGCTTGGTGTATTATCAAACCAAATGAGTATGGTATTTTCAGGAGGAGTATTGCCGATATGCACGCCAGCAACCTGACCTAAATTCTTTGTTGCCATAATTCTTATAATTACAATTTCATTTTTATCCTCTATAACTGCGGATAATGCAGAGAAAGAAAAAAAGAGGGAAAAGAAGTCTCAAACTTCTTAACCCTCTTTGCTTGTTTTATGTAAATACAACCCTTATCGTTTCTTCAGTGACCGTTCCGCTATTGCGTCATGCCAATTGCCATCCTCATCATAATACGCTCGTGTAGTTATCCATAGAATAGCATCTGCGGTACGCTGCCCGAAAAGTACATGCATTCCGTATTGTTTGGCAAGTTGGATAGTACGGTTTTTGATTGCCTGTAAATCCTGATTAGAGAAAGCCGAAGGGATATTCACCAATAATGGCACATCTTCCGAATGATTTTTGTCCCATACGATATTAGCATTCTTGTAAATCAGAATACCGCCATCACGGTGTACCCCGTCATTCAAATTTACTTGTAGCTCTCCAAACTCTTCTTTCAAAGTTGCGGATATTGTGTCTACGGCTTTATCTCGTGCCTTACTGCCATTCGTAATATCTTCGGGGGATAAGATTAGGCTTTTAGCTTTCTTAGCTGCGCTAATGCCTTGTAACGTCTTTTTCTCTCCATTCTTCAACTCTTCCTTCTTTTCAAGAAGAACGTCACGCATTTGGGACAAAGTAGCGTCATTTGGTTTATAAATCATTTGCTTTTGGATATTCCGCAATTGCAAATCAATCCAAGTTTCCGTGACATTACTTTCATCCAACTGCTGCTTATACTCTTTTACTTCGGGAAAGAGCAAACTGGTATCACCGCCATTTGCATCTTCGGACAAGGCTTGTGATTGTACCGCCTTTTCTACATCCGAACTGATTGATGAAATGGGATTGGTCATAATTCCCTTGTTGATTTGTCTCTCACGTGCCTGACGTGCTGCTTCAATCTTATCGGCAGTATGCAAATCGTCTTGAAAAATATCTCTGTCTTTCATATCTTGATATGTTTATTGTTTTTATATACTCGCTTCTTTGGCTAAAGCCCTTTTTACACTCAGTTTTAAATTAGTACCATTTACAACGTATGAAGGGTCATCAGTTTTAACTTTCTTGCCGTTTGCTTCAAGTGTATAACTACCGTCAGTATTCTTTGTTACGGCTACTTTTGTACCGTTAATGTCATGAACAACTTTTTTAGTATCTTTCTCCTTCTTGTTATCAACGTCATGGTGTTCCCAACCCATCTTCTTAACAGTTGAATCTGTAATGAGTTTGCCTGCAATAGTAGAGCCAATATCCCTACCGTCATAATAGCAACGCCAATTCCCCTTCGGAGTTTTCTCCAAAGACATCTTTGCCTTATCGTTATACTTACTGCTAACAATCTTGAAACCGTTGGAAACTACTTTATCAACCATTTGTTTTTCGTTAGCTGTAAGTTTAGATACATCGGCAACTTTCGGTTTCTTTCTTGATTCAAGTTCTTTTTTAGCCTCATTAGCAAGTTCATCGCTAACCCCTTTCAATTCTTTATTAGCTATTTTAGAAAGAACTGTATCATTTACTTCTTTGACATTGATTTTGCTCTTAGAAGTAGTGGTTGTTTTAGCTCCTCCGCCACGTTTAGAAGGACTTGCTACACGCCAATCTCCCTTACCTCCGTTAGCCGAAGAACGCCAAACCCACTTTCCGTTGGGGTGCATATCTCCGTCAGCATGTTTTGCCTTTTCAAATTCATCAAGTTCAGCTTTGTTTAGGTTTGCCTCCCATGCAACTTTATCAAAAGGATTGATTTCATCCTCAAAAGACTTTTCTGTTTCCTTATACATAATTTGTTCAGGATTTTCTTCTACCTCCAAATCTTCCTTGTATGACAAAGCAACATCAATAGCACTACTTAAATCATTGGTTTCCGTTTCCTCTCCTTCTCTGTTCTCTATATCAATAGGAAATTTACTGACCAAGTAGCCATCTTCGGTTTTACTGATAACAATATCACCATTATCCAAATTAGTGATATAAGAGTTGTCTACATCTTCAACGCCAACATAGTCTTTATGGTCTTGTTCGTTGAATTTACGCAAACCAAGCATTTTCATTTTATACACATTGGATTTGCCGTCACTTTTTTTCTTCTTAGTAGCCCCGGAGGTTTCTTCTTCGGTTTCATCAGTGGAATAATCTACGCCATCATCTTCCGCCTTTCGCAAATTCATTTCATTGTAACCAAAAGCTTTTGCCATTTGTTCAACTTGACGTTTACGATTGCTCTGAATATCTTCTAACCAACTCATATTATTGTTCCTTTTATAGTTATTTTCAATCAAAATAGCTTCGCTGCCTTGAAGACTAATGAACTTGGCTACGCTTTGTTGAGATATACGGCTTCTCGGAGTACAAATTATATTGTCCTTATCATAATGTCATCTCTTCTATAACTGCTGACATGAATAAATGCTAATAATTAGCAAATTCAAGAAAAGAGTTTGATTGAAACTTGCTATATGTATAGATAGCAAAGGATTAAAGACATAGACTATACAATTTATAAATATGAGAACCTACATAGATGTATTCGTAAGAAGTTACTACGAGTTGACTTCCCAGGGTTGGCAAGTAGCGGCTTTATATAAACGCATCTTCATCTAAATAAAATAGTCCAGTCTTCAATCCTTGTCCTTATTAATAATAACCGACAATAGATGTCTGTTACTTAGAAGCTATATTTATATTGTCATTTTTCGCATACTATCCGCCATTGCTAATTTTGCGTATTGTTCATCTGTCCATTCTTCTTTACATTCTACAAGATTGTCAATCACACCACCAAGTTCTTCGCAATACACCTCGTCACGGACAGAAACGACTTTCTTTTTATTGGAAGAAAGTAAAGTGATAACATAGCAATCCCGTCCTTCGTCTAAACTGACGTAAACCCAGCCTTTGTGCAGCACGCCATTTACTCTTAATGCAAGCGTAGCTCTATTCTCATATATCATGGCTATGCGTTTAGATACTCCCCATGACATCTGAACGCCCATTGTTACACCGCACCTTATCTGACGGTTAATTTCATTAGCAATTCTCATTAAAAATTCTTGTTCCATACGGCTATTTGTTTTATCAGTTTCTTTACCGTAGAACTTTGGGGGATTACATTTGAATGGTAGATAAGAAAAAAGCAAGAAATAAATCCTGCCCATTCTATTCTTTCCAGTTATAGGGAAAATCGTAACGTATCAGATACGTTGTTTACTGTAAACGGCTATAACTTGGTAGCCGTCCCAGTACGAAAATTGAAATACATCTATTTCCATAATCTTTCGTTTTAATGGTTTGACATCCAATTTTATTTACGATTGCCGTGGTAGGCATCGCAAAGATACAAAAGATTTATGGAAACTAAAGAATGGGAACTATCCGTGAGGAGGTTCCCATTTCTTCTATTCTCCTATGAAACAAGGGATAATCGATGGATTGCTAATAATACGTAAAATCACTCTGCGTATATCACACGTATCTTTTCCGTTTCCAACGCCTTGTATTTGGTGAACGGGTAGTGCTTGGAACAGATTAGCTTGCTGGAATAAAAGCCTCCCGAATAGACGTTTATACATGTTTCTTGAACAAATATATTCCTGTTCATCAAATGCGTGGTTATTTCGGCTTCGATTAAATACGTCTTATTTTTCAAAGACAGCAGGTCATTATCTGCGTTCAAGGTTTTTATGATTTCCAATACAAGGTCTTTCTCTCGTTCATTTGAGAAAGTAGAAGGACTTTTAAGCGTCCAGCCCTTCTTGCTTTTCTTTACGTCAAAAGAGTATTTCTTGCTTATAGCCGTTGTTCTCAATGCCACTTCCGTATTTACATCGATACTATCCCCTTTGAATAGTATTTTGGCTGGGACGTGCTTGTTATTCTCTAATATGCCCAATACGTATTTGTTGATGAATGAATCGTCATTCTTGTCGGCAACGAGTGTACCATTCTTGTCAATATGCACGTAATATACTCGACCACCCAAACCACCCATTTCAAAGAGAGGGGAAACGTGGCTGTTATAAACGGAGCGTAATCCATTCCAATTTATCACGGTTTCAGAGGCAAGTTCTTTCTTTGAGAATTCACTACCGTTGTTGATACGTTCCTGTATGGCAAACTCCTCTTCCGCATTCCGTCTCGCTTCCTGTTCTTGGGTAATCTTATCCTGCTTTTCTTTCTCTTTCTTGAATATGGTTTCCGCTATATCCGTTTCCTTAATCGTGAAACCAGCATCCTTCAGAGCAAAATATGCCATTTCTACACCATAGTTGTAATAGAGTGTAACAATGAAGTTTTCGGCACAATCCAAATGCTTATCCAAGGTTTCGAGTAAACGGTGGGCAAGGTCTGTCCGATTGCGAACTTGCTGGGGGTTAGCTACTGCAAAGAGTGATAACGCTCTTTGATTGTATTGGCAATAAAAACCTATCTTCTTTGCCATAACGGTTGTCACTGGTGATTTTTGCCCCTTAGTAGTTTGGGCTGTGATTGTTCCCATCGTGAATGATAATAGGAACGTGGCTGTCAATAACAAAACTTTCTTTCTCATAATGGCGATTTTTAACGAGAAAACTCTGTAGCAGCCTATAAGAGTATTTTTATCATCAACGTTAATAGGTTAAAAGAAAGTGGGCTGCCCCTGTGCTACTCGTTAGGTATCGCCAAACACCTGTATATACGCACAGCAGGGCAACCCACTTGATATGAGCTGTCCACTGTGCCTCGTATATACCTTTTGAGATTGGCGATTTCAACGAGTATGAGGCACTTTCCTTATACTAATAATAAGTTTTGTCCCGAAAGACAATGCAAAGATATAAAGAAATTCGCGTATATTTGTAGATTGTTATGAATATAAGGTATTTATATGAATCTAAATATACAGAATATGAATAAATTGTTCTATTGTTCTATTGTTTGATAGCTGTTATGCTATTATCTGCATCTTGTAGCCATGATGAAGAACCAATAAGGGAAGAACCTCCAGTTGAAAATCCAAGCGACAAGGAAGAAGAAAACCCCGAAGACAAAACGGAAGTTCAACACGTACTGATTACGGCAAATGTTAGCGACAAATACAAATTGCCTGTTGGTACACGTTGCGAAGCGGAGTTTTATGATGAGGCAGGAAAGAAACTTGATTGCAAGAAAACTTTAGCTTCTGCGTCGGAACGCTCTTTTCATATAGGTGCTGATTTAGACAAGGGCAAACAATATAGTGCTTGCTATGGTTCGATAATGGAGAATATAGTTACGATATAAGCGAAGGTCTGAAAAAGGTTAAAATGAGCACTAAACCAACTTATGCTTTTTATGGTAAGTTATTTTTCAATTCCGATACCCAAAAGCATACTGCGGAAATGAAGCCTGCCGTTGCACAAGCCGTTTTGAAATTGAACAACGTGGTTCAACTGGCTCTGGAATTTTCTCTATCTCGGAAACCACTCCAATAAAATACGTTTTCAATGTAGATGCTGGTACAGTCGTTAGCGTGGCTGACGCTTATACCCCAAAGAAAGTATTTCTTATCAATAACGTAGGAAAGGCGGTAGACTTTTGCGTATTTGCTCCCGATGGTGGAATGAAAGTCAATCTGCAAATAGACTATAACGGCAAGGCTGAAAACATTGAAAATGTCACGTTACAAAGAGAACGAACCACGACATTGGAAGGTGATTTAGAAACTATGGATTTTAGTATCATAATTACTGACTTTCTTGATACAAATGAACAAATAGAAAAATGAGATAAAGTTATGAATAACATGAAATTTATTCAGTTGTTGATAGGTATTGGACAAATTTTAGCTGTAGCCATTATTCCTATCATTATATGGTTTGGTGGTATTAAATACCAAAACAGAAAGGCTAAGAGAGACGCGCAATTGAACTTGTTTCTCACATTGATGGCTAATAGAAAATCTAACCCTATAACCAAAGAATGGGTTAATGCTTTAAATACCATTGATGTAGTTTTCCAAGATAATCATAAGGTTAGACACGCTTGGAGAGAATATCTTGATAACTTGAATGAAAAATCGCCGCATTTTCAGAGTAATAATGCTTTTCTTCTTGATTTGCTTTCTGAGATGGCAATGGTTCTTGGGTACAAAAATCTGAAGCAGACCGAAATAGACCGTTTTTATTCTCCAAAGTATTTTGGTTCACAAATGAGTCGTCAGGAAATACTATTTCAGGAGAATTTACGCGTCCTAATGCACTCAAAGAATTGTTCCGAAGGTTTTTCTGAGGAAGAATATCAGAAACATTATGACGAGTTGTTAGAGAGAGACGTATAACATTATCTTTCATATGAATTTATTAAGTTTTCTATAATCGGGATTGACTTTCATTTTACTTCGTATCGTAATATCATTGAATAGCTTACGAAGACAAAGAAGCCCTAAGCTATCCCCTAATTGGGGAAATTTACGATGAAACCTTTCTGAAAGTAAGTGTAATCGCAAAGAATGCTTCTTTTCATCCTTATAATCAAACTGTTCCTCAAACATAATCTGATTGTTCCGTTCTCCTCTGACGATGATAGCGGCTTCCTTACCACCGTGGTCTTGTACTTCGATTGAAATAATTGTTCTGTTCATATCTACAATTTTCCTTATTCTATACCTGATAATTTTGGATTTTTTGCATCATTATCTGTAATTTCTATCTTATTTAATACCTATACAAGTATATAATAAGAAAGGCTTATTTAGAGATACCACTTTATAACTCTATAAAAAAATAGGCTATTTCTAATTATTTTTTTAGAGAAAAAAAATAGTCGTATATGATTTTAAATTACTATATTTGCACATTACTTAGAGAAATATTGTCATAACAAGTTGGAAGCAAGAGATTTACTTAAATATAAGGAAAATTTAGAAGAAGCCATAAGAAGTAACAAAATGGCTCTTTTTTTTAATGATAGTATATTGCACGCAATGATGATCATGGCAGCTATTTTTCAGAAGGCTTCTGAAGAAGATCAAAAATATGTGCGTATGTATTGTGGAGAATTTTCTTTATTTAGAGATAAAACAAGAAATAAAGTTCTTAATGAGAAAATCAGTTGTTCTTTAGAGGGGTTAGACCGTGATAAAATGGAAGTATGGAATAACATTGATTTTTTTGAAAACCTTCAACAGGCTCTTAATCATTTTCTGAATCAAGACGGATGTTTATTAGAAATAATTATTGCCAATAATGCAGAAACGTTACCTCAAAATACAAATTGGAATATAATAAGACAAAATATAGATAATCATAAAATAAAGATTTATAAACTTAAAAATGATGTGGGTTTAGACCACTTTGTAACTACTACTGATTCTTATAGGGTTGAAAATTCTGATGCTGATAAGACAGCAATTTGTAGCTTTAGAGATAAAGATACTGCAAATATTTTGATAGATAATTTTAAAACCCTTCTAACTCTATCCCAGCAAATGATATATTGATTTATGTTAGATAATGCACAAACCTATATTGGAGTATTAGCAACTTTTATTGTCCTTTGTTTATTTAACGATAGAGAAAAGAATAAAGAAGAAAAGGATACTAATAAAAGTAACTTTCTACTAAGTATCCTTTTTAAAATTGGAGAAGAAAAACTTTCCTTATTAAAGAGTCAGGTGAAAGAGTTACAACAGGATATTTACTCTGTTTTTGAGAATAAAGGAGGAGCAAGTTATCGGATATCAGAATTGCTAAACAAGGTTGAAACTAATGAAGTTCGTAATAATTTACTAGGTGTTTTGAGAGCTGTACGTGTACAGGGTAACTTATTCTTCAAAGAAGCAAATATTGTTATTTCTAATTTAGAAGAGCAAGAAAAGCAAGCTCAAAAAAGGGAAGAACTGACTTATGTTGCTCTTCTTTCATTGATGCTAATTATAGTCGTAATGCTTATTGATTGTATAACTATTTTACCGATTGGATTTAGTTGTAAATTTACTTTCTTATTAATGCTTATAGGAGGATTTTATTCTGCTGTTTTATATAAGAAATATTTAAATCAAAAGCTAGATAATATTATTTTTGATGAAAAAGAAGTTTTGGATAAATTTTTAAAGCCTTCAAAAGGAAATATGGTTATAGGAATGTCCTTAACATTTATCGGATGGAATGTTATAGCTCTATTTATTTGCTCGAAATATTTTTATGTTATTTCACTATTATGTATTATATGGTTCGGAATATGGAAAACAAAGAAAAAATGGATGCTATTATGCGAGAAATATGATAAATACAATCGTGTATTTGTACTAAAGCACGGAATTTATATAATAATCTATTCTTTGGTTTGTGCTTTATTATTAGAAATAATATCATAAGTAACTGTTCAAAATTAATTTTATAAATATGAATAATTCACGAATAAGTTCG
>ERZ1106943.700-NODE-700-length-40834-cov-7.630079_pt1 | contig 40834 bp, 35 predicted proteins | sample MGYA00403671_ERZ1106943 | MGnify/ENA primary metagenome ERZ1106943 (study PRJEB35170, sample SAMEA104062427) | human gut metagenome | biome: human gut; feature: human-associated habitat; material: faeces | place: Denmark | collected 2012-06-14 ...
CTTCTCGGCGGCCTCCTTCAGGCGCTGCATGGCCACCTTGTCGCCGGTCAGGTCCACGCCGTCGGACTCGGCTTCGGCCTGAACACGGGCGGCGATCTCGTTGATGTAGGCACCCTTGTAGCCGTCGCACGGGGTTTCGGTCTGGTAGCCGGCCTCACCCAAGTTATTGGCCTCGGCCCAAGCGGCGACCAGCGACTTGGCGAAGCGGTTGATCTGCTCGCCGTGGTCGTTGAAGTAGTATTCGCGCACCACCTTGGCGCCGTTGGCCTCAAGCACGCGGGCCATGGAGTCGCCGACGGCCGCCCAACGGGTGCCGCCGATGTGGATCGGGCCGGTCGGGTTGGCGGATACGAATTCGAGGTTCAGGGTCTTGCCGGACAGGTGGTCGTTCTTGCCGTAGTCGCTGCCGGCTTCGAGCACGGTGTCCACCACTGCGGCCGCGGATGCGGAGTCGAGCGTGATGTTGATGAAGCCGGGGCCGGCCACTTCCACGGACTTGATGCCGTCGGCATTGGTCAGTTCGGCGGCGAACAGTTCGGCGAGATCGCGCGGCTTCATGCCGGCCTTCTTGGCCAGCTGCATGGCCGCGTTGGACGCCCAATCGCCATGTGCGCGGTCCTTCGGGCGCATCACGGCGAACTTGGCCTGCGGCGGAATCAGATCGGCGGTCAGGGTGCCTGCCTTGCCTTCGGAGACAAGGGTGTTGGCAATGTTGAAAATCAGTTCACTAAGGGCTTCTGGACTCATTCTTCCAAGAATACCGGGCACGCCGACAGAATCAGTCTTCCTGTCCATCCTCACGATGGGGTTGCGATACGTCCTGCGGAACGCTTTGCAAGGCGTTCTGAGCATCGTCCTGCCCGCCATGCCGTTTCGCACGCCACGCCACGGACGCGTAGTAGCCCGTGTAGCACAGCGCCACGAACGGAATCATGTACAGCAGCGTGGAGCGCTGCGACGGATCGCAAATCACCAGAACCAGCGCGCCGACGCACATCACGATCGCGGCGATCGGCACGAACGGGTAGCCAGGCGCGCGGTACTTGAGCTCGCCAACCGTATGTCCCTGCGCGAGCCATTGGTGGCGGAATCGCAAGTGGCAGACGGAGACCGACATCCACACCACCAGCGTGGCCAGGCCGGAGACGGCCACCAGCGCCAGGTACACGGTCGAAGCGGCCACCACGGAGGACAGCAGCGCCAGCAGCGAGCCGGCCATGCTGAACATCACCGCGAAAACGGGCACGCCGTGGAAGTTCGTTTTGGCGAGCTTGCGCGGAATCATACCCTCCTGCGCGAGCGACCACACCATGCGCGAGCACACGTACAGGCCGGAATTCGCGGCGGACAGCACGGCCGTCAGCACCACGAAATTCATGATGTCGCCGGCGAACGGCATGCCGATCGATTGGAACACGAGCACGAACGGGCTGGTGTCGACGCCCGACTTGCGCCACGGAATCAGCGCCGCCATGACGGCGATCGAGCCGATGAAGAAGATCGCCAGACGCAGCACGGTGGTGTGCACGGCCTTCGGAATCGCCTTGGACGGGTCCTTCGTCTCGCCCGCCGCGACGCCGACCACTTCGGTGCCGGAGAAGGCGAACACGACCGTCAGCAGCGTGGAGAAAATCGGCAGCACGCCGTTGGGCAGCCAGCCGTCGCTGTAGAAGTTCTCGAACATGGGCGCGTGGTCATAGCCGGCGATCGGAATCGCGCCGAACATGGCCAGCAGGCCAATGATGATGAACGCGATGATGGCGAACACCTTGATGGACGCGAACCAGAATTCCGATTCGCCGTACAGGCGCACCGACAGGATGTTGAGCAGGAACACGACCACGATGAACGCGGCCGACCAGACCCATGCGGGCGAATGCGGGAACCAGCGTTGCATCAGCAGGCCCGCGGCGGTGAATTCGGAGGCGAGCGCCACCGCCCAATTCAGCCAGTAGAGCACGGCGATGGTGAACGCGGTGCCGGGGCCGATGAAACGCTTCGCGTACAGGTGGAAGCTGCCGGCGTACGGCATGGCCACAGAGAGTTCGCCAAGACTCAGCATGATGAAGTAGACCAGTACGGAACCGATGGCATAGGCGATAATCGCACCGAGTGGACCGGCTTGGTGGATGGTGTAGCCGGAGCTTAAAAACAGTCCGGTTCCGATGACTCCACCAAGCGAAATCATGGTCAGGTGGCGCGTCTCCATTTTGCGCTCCAGCCCGCCCTGCTCGTCGTTCTGCTGGGCTTGCGCCGTGGGATCCGCGGCGGTTCCGGTCGCTGGCTGCGGCTGCCGTTCCTTCGTCCGCGTCGGTTCGCCGGCGATCTGCGCCTGTGCCTGCTGCTCTGCTTGCGATTGCGCCATGCTTGCCTCCGGCTTCCTGCGCGTTTGGTTGGGTGCGGCGTGTGTTTTGGCTGGCCGCACAATCGCAATACTATACGGCAGGCTCACGGCAATGCGCGAGCATCGTCGGATCGACCGCGAGCGGAGGAACGCCCGGAACAGCGGCGGCCCGCAGCCGGGAAGGCATGCGGGCCGTCGATCGCGCTACTCGCGGTATGCGCGGAACGCTCAGAGCACGGCGATGGCGTCGATCTCGACGAGCGCGCCCTTCGGGATGTCGTTGCCGCCGAACGCCACGCGGGCCGGCTTGACGGAGCCGATGAAGACCTTGGCGTATACGTCGTCGACCTCGTGGAAGTCCTCGACGTTCTTCATGTAGATGGTGGCGCGGACCACATTCTCGATGCCGGAGCCGGCGGTGTCGAGGATGTGCTTGATGTTCTTCAGCGCCTGCGCGGCCTGCTCGCCCGCACTCTCGCCGGCCAGTTCGCCGGTGGCCGGGTCGATGCCCAGCTGGCCGGAGACGAACACGAATCCGTTGGCCTTCACGGCCTGGCTGTAGGCGCCGAGTGCTGCCGGGGCTTCGGAGGTGGCCACTGCTTCCAGCTTTTCGCTCATACTGTTCTCCTTTGTCGTAAGGTATGTTGCCGCAAGGTATGTAAACGCGCGCCAAGTATGTGCCAATATGCCCGTACATGCGCTATTTGCGTCGCACCTGAAATCATACTTTTCCGATGGGTGGAAGCGGGAAAAACCGTTCACAGAACGATATGGCCGGAGTTGGCACCACACGGCGCAGCAGGCACGAAAACGGCGGAATCGCAAGGAAAACCGCGGAAAAATACAACAAACGAGCAACAAAAAGGCTCCAGCCGTTCGACTGGAGCCTTGCCCGGTGGGCTTGATGGGGATCGAACCCACGACCTTCTGTTCCGGAGACAGACGCTCTATCCGCTGAGCTACAAACCCATGCAACGCACTACTGTACACGGTCTGCGCCCGTTTGCGACACGATTCGGCGAAAAACGTGACGCAGACCTTGCAATCGTTGGGAAAGTCAGTACGCGCGCTCAATGCATCAGAGTGCTCGGCGCAACCAGCACGCGCTGCACGCTCAGTACATGAGGGTGGCGAGGCGACGACGTGCGCGCTTCAGACGCTCGTCGGTCGGCTCGGGGATCGTGAAGTATTCGAGCAGACGCTGGCGCACCGGCTCGATGTCGGCCTTGTGGCCCGCCGCCACGAAATCAAGCAGACGGTCGAACGCGTCCTGGATCTGCCCGCCGATCATGTCGATGTCGGCGACGGCAAGCTGCGCGTCCACATCGTCCGGCTTGTCGGCGGCAGCGGCACGCACCACGCGCACGTCCGCATTGGCGGAACGGGCCAGCAGCAGCGCCTTCGCACGTTCGCGGGCGGCGCGCGTATCGTTCGGATCGGCTTCCAAAACCTTCTCGTACGCGGCGGCGGCACCGGCGTAATCGCCCTGCTGTGCCAGCATGTACGCTTCCTGATGTTCCGGCGGCACCTGATCCTGCACACTGCCGGCGGATGCGGAATTGGCCGCGTCGGAATCCGGATCGCCCGAATACGGAGCGGTGCCGGTCACGCCGGCCTGCTGTGCGGCGGCGATAAGCTTCGGCACGACCACGTCTGTGATCTGCTGCAGTTCCTCGTCGGACGGAAGGCCCTGCAGAATCGGCATCGGACGGCCGCCGATCAACGCGAACAGCGCCGGCGCGCCCTGAATCTGGAACGCCTGTGCGATGGAGGGATTGGATGCGATGTCGATGCGGGACAGCTGGATCTGGCCGTTGAGCTTGTTCACCGCGTCACCCAATGCGCGTGCCATGGCGAACAGACGGTCGTCGGTCGGCACCCACAGGAACAGCAGAATCGGGAACGTGGCGGAGGTCTGCACCATGGCCTGGAACGTGTTCTCCGTGGTGTCGATGACATATCCGCCAGCCGCCGGAGCGCCGCCCGCCTGCCCCGGCTCGGCCTTCACCTGATGCTTGAGCGCTTCCAGATCAACGGCTCCCGCCAATGAAACACCCGGATGGAACGCTTGCTGCTCTGCCATACTTGCCTCCAAAAACACGAAATCGTTGCTGGCACCAACTATAGGTGCCAACAACGATTTCCCGGTTTTCATTCCCACGGATGCGCGATAGGCGGAAAACCGCCGACAATGCGCGTCCAAGGACCCGTCGTTTTACAGCGCTTCGACCTTCACCGGCTGGCGTTCGGAACCGACCGCGGTGATTTTCTGCCCGGAATTTGCCGGCGGAACATACAGCGCGATGACGTTCACATAGCTCGTCTTCATGGTGCTGGTGGCCTTGCCATTGCCGAACAGCGCCTTTTCCGCGTCAGAGGCCGGCTGCGATTCACGGCCAGCGCCGGCGGAACGCGTCCATTCGGAGTTGATCTGCGCCACCACCAGATCGCCGCCGTCCGCGGAACGCATGACGCTGATGGCTCCATTGACCGGTTCGAAGGTCTGCTGCTGCGTGCCTTCGTTAAGCTCCATGGCCTTCTGCACCTGGGCAGTCAGATCGGCAAGCTTCGATCGCAGATCATCATCCGCGAATTTGCTGGCGTACTTGCTGTTCGCCCCGTTCTGCAGCAGGTCCGCATACGCGTCCACCGCCGCTTTCGGCGTCATGACCAGACCGGTGTCCGTAGGCGTTCCCTGCGCGCTGCCGGTTTTGGAGATTTCGAAACTCGGCATCTTCACGCCGGAGAACAGTCGCGCCACACCCCACAGCTTGTAGTTCTGGCGTGCGGAATCCTGCCTGAACACCAGCAGACGCTTGGACTGCTGGTCCTTGGTTGTGGACGTGATGGAGAACACGGACCGTGGCCAGCCGGCATCCGTGGAGATCACGGCCTGGGCCAGATCCGTGGGGATGGTGGTCTTACGGTCAAGATTGCCCGTGGCTTTCGCTACGTTCAGCTCGCTGGTGCGGATGTCCAGTTCCGGACCTTCGAGAATCGTCGGCAACGTATCAGTGTCACGGTTCTGATTGCACTGGTCGAGCGTTTTGAGAATCCTCGTGCGGACCTTTTGCTCCTGCTTGGCGCTCAAGTTCGGCGCATCCTGCCGGGTGGTGGCTTTCGGGGTCGGCAGCTGGCCTTCGCAACCGCACATGCCGACGGCCATTCCCAGCGCGAGCATGGCCGCGATAATCGCCTGACTACGCTTCCTCATCACTGGTCCTCCTCTTGGCCGTCTTCCTGCGTTTCCGTCTGAACCTCCTCTTGGGCAAGACGAGCGAAATACGCGGCAAGCTCATCCTGCGAGATCACGGAAGTCGCCTCGTCGTCAACAGACGATTCGCCCGCCGTCGATTCAAATACGGTCGATTCGGACACAGTCGGCTGGCTTTCCGCAATCGTGTTCTGCTGGTCGGCGACCAGGTTACGTGCCACAGGATCGACGATGACGGGCTGTTGCGTTTCCTCGAACGACGACGTACGACCGCCGGTGCGATGTTCCGCATGGCGACGCCTGCCGTGACGCGACCTGCTCCGTGCCCTGTTGCTGGCGGCGGTTTCGGCGTTCTTCACCCAAGCCGAAACCTCGTTCTCATCGCCTTCGTTGACGCCAACGCCTTCGACCATGGCGAAAGCGCGCTTGTTGCGGCGCTTATGCGGCGGCATGGCGAATACGGAAGCGGAAAGCACGGCGAGAATCGCCAGCAGTCCGCCGGCAAGATACAACGGCATGGCGAAATTCGGCAGGTTACGACGGTCCCAATTCAGAGTGACCGTATCTCCCTTGCGGTTGCCGAAATCAATCAACGCCACAACATCCTCGGCGTTATTGCTGTTCGATCCTTTGACCTGCATATCAACGGCACCGTCATTGCACTTGATGGTGCGCCACATGTCGGAGTCCTTGAAAGCCACCTGGTTCTGGGAATTGTCCGCGGTTCCCTGCGCGGAGACCTTCATGGTGGAAAGCGTCGTCCAATCGGACAGACCGGAGACGCGCATGTACTTGCTTCCCGCAATCCATCCGGCAACATCGCGCGCGGAACCTATGGCGATGCACACATTGGATTTCTTGTCACGGGATTTGGCCGAAATATTGACGCGGCTGTCTACCAGCTGCAGCACGTTCGGATCGGTGACCACGTATTCCGAACCATTCACCGGAGCGGCGGCGGTGATCTCATTGTCCGGTTTCCAGACGGTTGAATTCAACACGCCAAACACGACGCATGCGATGGCAAGCAAGCCGAAAATAGGCGTGACGATGCCACGCATGATCTTCGCATGCCGGGTAGGGCCCGTCTCGATCTGCGGCTTCTCTTGTTCTTCCTGCAATACAGTCATAGCTTTTCCATTCTACAGTGTCCGTTTGCACAAGCCTGAAAAAAACATGAAAATCATGCTTTGCCGCTATGGTTGGCCCTATGCGTAAATCACTTCTTTCCAAGGCCGTCACGGCAGTCTGCGCAACGGTCATGTGCCTGGGCGTCACTGCGTGCGGCGGTAATTCCAGCGCGAAATCCGACAAATCGAACTCGGATTCCTCCTCATCTTCCGAAAAAATCGGCATGCACCAGATCGCCGGAGTGACCGCCAAGGGCGAGCTCGGCAAGAAGCCGACCGTCTCGTTCAAAACGCCGATGACGGTTGAGGACAACAGCTACGTGGTGCTGCAGAAGGGCGACGGAGCCCAGATCGAGGACGGCGACCGCGTCTGCTCGCAGGGCATCGCCATCAGCGTCAAGGATGGTTCCGAACTGGCCAGCACGTGGGAGAAGAACACCCCCGACTGCTCCACCGTAGTCACCTCGGATACCAGCCAGATGACCGAGAACTACTACAAGATCTTCAAGAGCCTCAAGCTCAATTCCACCGTGGCGTTCGGCGTGAACGACTCGAATTCCTCCGGCACCTCGTATCTCATGGTACTCACGCTGGTGTCCAAGTCGAAGGAGAAGGCCACCGGCGAGAAGGTCGCCGACATTCCGGCCGACCTGCCGAAGGTGACGCTCGCCAAGGACGGCAAGCCGTCGATCGACATGAATGGCTATAAGGGCTCCGATTCCTTGATTTCCCAGGACCTCATCAAGGGCAAGGGCGCTGTGGTCAAGGATACGCAGTCCGTGGTGGCGCACTACACCGGCTGGCTGCTTGACGGCACGCAGTTCGATTCCTCGTGGGACCGCGGACAGTCCTCCGCCTTCTCGCTTGACAGCGTGATCAAGGGCTGGAAGCAGGGTCTGGCAGGCCACACGGTCGGTTCCCAGGTGCTGCTGGTGGTGCCGCCGAGCCTCGGCTACGGAAACAAGGATCAGGAGAAGATTCCGGCGAATTCCACGCTGGTCTTCGTGGTCGACATTCTCGCCGCCTACTGATCCAGCCGGTCTAACCGCAAAAAGCCTCCCACTCGGGAGGCTTTTTCATTAGAAGAGTCGTAGAGAGTCGTCTTCGGTGCCCTTCATCTCCTCATAATCGAGAATCAGGCATTTGAAACCGCGGTCCTGCGCGAGCACGCGGGCCTGCGGGGTGATGGTCTGCGCGGCGAAGATGCCGTGCACGGGGGCAAGCAGCGGGTCACGGTTGAGCAGATCGCAGTAGCGGGTGAGCTGTTCGACGCCGTCGATGCCGCCGTTGCGCTTGATTTCGATGGCCACGTGCTCGCCGTTGCCGTCAATCGCCATGATGTCGACCGGTCCGATGGCTGTCGGGTATTCGCGGCGCACGAGCTTCGCGCCTTTGCCGATGCGTTCGATCTGTTCGGCCAGGTACTTCTGCAGATGGTCTTCGACGCCGTCCTTGATGAGGCCCGGATCCTCGCCGAGGTCGTACGATTCGTCCGAATAGATGTGCTGCAACGTCACTTCCAGCACGTCGTTCGATTTGTCGGCCGACGCGCGGATCACCTTTTGCGGCACTTCAGTATCAACGTCGTCATCGGCGTGGTCGGGGGTGATGTCCCTGATGCTGCATGGCGCGGACATCCAGTTGAGCGGCTTGTATGAGCCGAGTTCGGAGAAGATCAGCAGGCTGTTGTCCGCCTTGATGAGCAGCACGCGCTTGGCGAGCGGCAGGGAGGCGTTCAATCGTCCGGAATATTCGGCAGAGCAGTCAGCAACAATAATTCGCACGAGGCACTACCCTACCATGCGCGTCGCCGTACGTACGGCATACGTATTCGCGGCGGCGGAAAGCCACGTAAAAGACAAAAGCGGCCCGGTAATCGCAATACAAAAACATATTGCGATTACCGGGCCACCTTACGTCAAGCGGAAACGGCTTATTCGGCGCGCTTCACGTTGGTTCCACGCTCGACCGCGACGGTGAGCTTGTTCGAATCGAAGGAGATGAAGCCGTCAGTCACCTCGAAGGAGAGGCGATTGCCTTCAGGATCCACCACAACGATGGTTCCTTCCTTGATCACGGTCAGCACAGGCTCGTGGTCGGGCAGGATGCCCATTCCGCCTTCGGAGGCGGGAATGGTAACGGACTTCGCCGTACCGTGCCACACAGGGTGGTCAGCGGCGACGATGTTCACCTGCATAGTCGATCCGGCCATCACGCACCGTATTCCTTCTGCATGTCGTGCCACTTCTTCTCGAGGTCGTCGATGCCGCCGATACCGGAGAATGCCTGCTCCGGAACGTCGTCATACACGCCGTCGCAGATGCGGGTGAAGGCTTCGATGGTCTCATCGGCCGGAACATAGGAGCCCGGACGGCCGGTGAACTTCTCGGCGACGTAGAAGTTCTGACCAAGGAACTGCTCAATCTTACGAGCACGGTTCACAGTGGTCTTATCTTCTTCGCCGAGCTCATCGATACCGATCAGGGCGATGATGTCCTGCAGCTCCTTGTTACGCTGCAGAATCGCCTTGACGCGGTTGGCGCACTCGTAGTGAGCCTGGCCCACATAACGCGGATCAAGGATTCGCGAAGTGGAGCTCAGCGGGTCGACTGCCGGGTAGATGCCCTTGGAGGCGATGTCACGGGACAGCTCGGTGGTTGCGTCCAGGTGGGCGAAGGTCGTCGCAGGGGCCGGGTCGGTGTAATCATCGGCCGGCACGTAGATGGCCTGCAGCGAGGTGATGGAGTGGCCACGGGTCGACGTGATGCGCTCCTGCAGGGCACCCATCTCATCGGCCAGGTTCGGCTGGTAGCCCACTGCGGACGGCATACGGCCGAGCAGGGTGGATACCTCGGAACCAGCCTGGGTGAAACGGAAGATGTTGTCGATGAACAGAAGTACGTCCTTGCCGCCGGCACCCTGGTCGCGGAACTGCTCGGCGACGGTCAGGCCGGACAGGGCAACGCGCAGACGGGCACCCGGCGGTTCGTTCATCTGTCCGAACACGAGTGTCGCCTGGGAATCCTTGAGATGCTCCAGATCTACGTCGGCTAGATTCCACTGGTCTTTTTCCATTCCTTCCTGGAACTTCTTGCCGTATTTCATTACGCCGCTCTCGATCATCTCGCGCAGAAGGTCGTTACCCTCGCGGGTACGCTCGCCGACACCGGTGAACACCGAGAAACCGTCGTGACCTTTGGCGATGTTGTTGATCAACTCCATGATAAGCACGGTCTTGCCTACGCCTGCACCGCCGAACAGACCGATCTTGCCGCCTTTGGAGTATGGCTCGAGAAGGTCGATGACCTTGATGCCTGTCTGAAGGATTTCGGTGGAGATTGTCAGTTGGTCGAATTCTGGGGCGGGCTGGTGGATTGAACGGTCGTTTTCGCGTTTCAGGGCCGGCAGGTTGTCGATTGCATTGCCGAGGACGTTCAGGAGGCGTCCCTTTACCTGATCGCCGGTAGGTACGGATATGGGGTGTCCGAGGTCGGTGACCGCTGTGCCGCGCTGCAGGCCGTCGGTTGATTCCATAGCCACACAACGCACGGTGTCTTCGCCGATATGCTGTTCAACCTCGAGGATTGTGTACGAGCCGTCTTCGCGGTCGATGCGCAGTGCGTTGAATATGGGCGGAATCACGGTTCCCTCACCTTCGAAGACTACGTCGACGACGGGACCGATTACCTGAGATATTTTTCCGGTTAACTGACTCATTGCTAAGTGGAGTTATATTGTGAGTGGATATTTTTGTTCGATATTGAATTTAAGGCGTCGGGGTGTCCCTTGGTGTCAGATCTGCCAGCCGAAGGCTACTATGCAGGCCATCAGCGCCAGGTTGAACAGGCCGAAGGGAAGCAGGTATTTCCATTCCAGGGCGAGCATCTGGTCGATACGCAGACGGGGGAATGTCCATTTGAACCAGATGATGACTGCCGACAGGCAGATGGCTTTGCCCAGGAACCAGATCACCGACGGGATGCAGTTCATGATGTGGTTGAACGAGTCCCATCCCGGAATGTTCAGTGGCAGCCAGCCTCCGAAGAACAGGAGTGTCGCCGTACCGGCGATGATGAACAGGTTGAGGTACTCGGCCAGATAGAAGAAACCGAAGTGGATACCCGAGTATTCGGTGTGGTAGCCGGCGGTAAGTTCCGATTCGGCCTCGGGAAGGTCGAACGGGCCGCGGTTGGTCTCGGCGGTGCCTGCTATCATGTAGATGATGAAGGCGATGATGGCCGATACGTGACCCGAGCAGATGAACCACATGCGCGACTGTTCCTCGACAATGCCTGTCACCGACATTGTGCCGGACAGGACGACCATAGTAACAACAGAAAGTCCGATTGAAAGTTCATATGAGACCATCTGTGCGCCCGAGCGGAGCGCTCCGATGAGGGTGAACTTGTTGTTTGACGACCATCCGGCGAGAAGTATGCCGAGTACGCCGATGGACGATACGGCGAGAAGGAAGAAGATGCCGATGTTGAAGTCGATTATCTGCAGTCCGCGGCCCCACGGAAGGACGGCGAAGGCCAGCATCGACGCTATGATTACGAGATAAGGAGCGAGGGCGAAGAGGAATTTGTCAATGTTCTTCAGTTCGATAAGTTCCTTGATGAGAATCTTGAACATGTCGGCGAAGGACTGGAGCAGACCCCAGGGACCTACACGGTTGGGACCGAGACGGCACTGCACCCATGCGCAGAGTTTGCGTTCGTACAGAATGTAGAACAGAGCCAGCAGGGCGTAGAGCAGAAGCAGGGCCACGCCTACGACCACGCACTCGAGCGTCACAGTCAGCCATTGGGGACAGCCCAGTGTGACGGACAGAAAGTCGTGAATCCACTGGCTGACGACGGCAAAATCGAAATCTTGTTCCATAATGTTGGTTTGTTATCTTCCGCGCCGGTGCCGGGGCTTTGACGGCGCATTGTATTTGCTTGGATTAGAGTTGTTTTCTGAGTTTTGTCAATAGGGTCAGCGGTCCATGTCGGGGACAATGTAGTCGAGCGAGCCGCCGATGGTGATGAGGTCGGCGATCTTCTGGCCGCTGGTGATGTGGTCGACGACAGCGGCGAGGTTAAGGCATGGAGGCGCGATCTTGAGGCGCGCGGGCTTCGTGCCGCCGTCGCTCTCGAGCAGGAGGGCGAAGACGCCGCGGCAGCCCTCGGTCATCTGCAGCCATGTCCCTGCGGGAATCTTGAGCACCTTGGGAACCTTGACGCAGTATTCGCCTTCGGGTATGTTGTCCACAAGTTGTTCGAGGATGCGTGCCGACTGCTCCATCTCGGCCATACGGACCTTGAAGCGCGCCATCGAGTCGCCCTCGGTGCGTACAATCTCGTCGAACTCGAGTTCGGGATATATGCTGTAGGGGAAAAGTTTGCGTATGTCGCAAGCCCAGCCCGAGGCGCGGCCCGAGGGGCCTGTGATGCCCCATGACTTCGCGTCGGCCTCCGTTAGGACTCCCACGCCTTCCAGACGGTTCTCGGCGATGACGTTGCCTGTGAACAGTTTGTTATATTCCTTGATGTTCTTGGGAAGTATGGCGAGCAGAGCCTTGACGTCTTCCACGAAGTCCGGCGCGAGATCCTGCATCACGCCGCCGATGCACTCGTAGTTGAAGGTCATGCGTGCGCCGCAGGTCTTCTCCATGATGTCGAGAATCTGCTCGCGTACGCGCAGCGTGTAGAACAGCATTGTCGTGGCGCCGAGATCCATGCAGTATGTTCCTATGAAGAGGCAGTGTGAGGCTATGCGCGAGAGTTCGTCCATCATCACGCGGATAACCTGTGCGCGGCGCGAGATCTCGATGCCGGCGGCCTTCTCGTATAGCATGCACAGGGCATGGTGGTAGTTGTGGGCCGAGAAGTAATCCATGCGGTCCATGAACGGGAGGGTCTGGGTGTAGGTGAGCGACTCGCAGAGTTTCTCGATGCCGCGGTGGATATAGCCCATGTAGACATCGATTTTCTTGACTGTCTCGCCGTCGACGGCGGTACGGAAACGGAGCACGCCGTGTGTCGCGGGGTGCTGGGGACCGATGTTCACCACGAAGTCCTCGGGCTGGAATATGCGCACCTGCTTTTTCTCTATCTTGCCGTCGGGACCTTCTGTCCATGTGTTGGTGAAGTCGCTCTGCCGCTCGTTCTCGGTGGAAGGCGGGTTGAGTGATTCGTCATAATCCTTGCGCAGCGGGAAGCCTTTCCAGTCTATGCTGAGGAACAGGCGGCGCATGTCGGGATTGTTGATGAAGATGATGCCGAAGAAATCGTAGACCTCGCGCTCGTAGATTCCGGCGATAGCCCAGAGGTCGGCTACTGAGTGGAGCATTGGGTTCTCGCGGTCGGCGGTTGTGACCTTCACGGCAATGCGCTCGTTGGTCTTGGTCGACATCATGTAGTATATGCAGCCCATCTCCTTGGTCCAGTCCATGCCGGAGATGGTTATGAGATAGTCCATGCCGAATTTGTCGCGGAGGGCCAGGGCAAGGTCGTGCCACCGGGCGTCGGGGCATACTATCAGGGGAGTGCCGTCGGACGTGGCCTCAAGAGATGTTTCGGGGAACAGTTTGGCAATTTCTTCTTGCATTGCTGTGATATTTATTGGTTGATCAATAATTAAGAATCAGATACAATCGACAGTTAATCATTAATCGTTGTCATTGTTATCCTTGGCGGTGAGAACCTCGTACTCCTGACGTTTCTCCTGGCGGTTGATTCCGCCGAAGAAGCGTTCGACCTTGATTTTGCGCGAAAGCTGCATGATGCCGTATATCATGGCCTCGGGGCGAGGTGGACAGCCGGGGACAAAAACGTCCACGGGAACTATGTCCTCGATGCCTTTGGCAACGTGGTAACTCTTGCGGAAGGGGCCGCCCGATATGGCGCAACTGCCGCAGGCGATGACATACTTCGGCTCGGCCAACTGGTCGTATAGACGGCGGAATACCGGCACCATGCGGTTTACAATGGTACCTGCCACCATCATGAAGTCGGCCTGACGTGGCGATGAGCGGGCGACTTCCCAGCCAAAACGCGCCATGTCAAAGCGCGCTGCTCCGAGCGACACAAATTCGATGCCGCAGCAACTGGTGGCGAAAGTGAGCGGCCAGATTGAGTTGGACCTGCCCCAGTTGATAAGTTTGTCAAGTGAACCCACGATGACGTTTGTGCCGTTCTCGCGGAGTTCGTCAACGAGTTTCTCGATGTATTCGTTGTCTTTCCATGCGTCGTAGGGCATGGATTTTGTCGTTACTTCCATTCAAGCGCTCCTTTCCGCCAGGCATATACGAGACCCAGCACTAAAACTCCGAAAAATATGCCGACGGCAAGAAGACCGTCGGTCATCAGTGCACGCATGTTGACCGCCCAGGGGAAAAGGAAGACGGTCTCGATGTCGAACATCAGGAACATGATGGCAAACAGATAGTAGCCGACCTTGAACTGTGACATTGATTCGCCGCGCGTAGGGATGCCGCACTCATACGGCTCACATTTCTGCGGGTTGAACGAACGGGGCGAAATCAGACCTGCCAGCCATAGGGCCAGAGCCACGAGTCCGAAACCGGTCAGCGCGGCGGTCAGCGCCAGCAAGGCGTTGTCCGAAATACCGAAAATGGTTGAAAGTATCATAAACTAATTAGTTGTTGATTACGGCTTTATAAAGATTCAGCGTTGTCTTTTCCAAAGAAATTTAAGGTGCGACCGCGTGTACATTCCGCAGTCTGACTGCAAAGTTAGTGAATTTTTGTCAAATTTTGCCAAAAAATTTGTTCCTATTTTTCGGCAAAATAAATGGCCTTTTTGTCGAATTTCAGGTCATACCTTATTATATTATATATAGATGGCAAATCCCCTGTTAAGGATTATCATCAATGAGATAGAAAAACCATAGTCGCGCGAAAACAGTCCTGGATTATATTTTGGCAGAATATTCGAAGCCGCAGGGAAACATGCAGACCAAAAATTTGTTAACATTTTAATAAGCGACGGCTCTTTCTTCGAAAAATTGCCTAACTTTGTAGTCTTAATACAAAAAGTTCATTACAGAATGTCCTCACAGACGCTCCCCGACGACTCCAGACTTATCGAACGGCTCAGAACCCCCGCTACATGCCGCGAGGCGTTCAACGAGGTCATACGCCTCTACTCGGAGTCGCTCTATCACACAATACGCCGGCTCGTGCAGAGCCATGAGGACACGAACGACCTGCTGCAGAACACATTCATCAAGGCATGGTCTTCGCTCGAGAACTTCAGGGGAGACGCGCGCCTGTCGACATGGCTTTACAAGATTGCCATCAACGAGTCGCTCTCCTTCCTTGCACGCGAGCGCAAGCGCCAGAACATCTCGCTCGACGATCAGGAATCGGCGCTCGTCAATACTATCGAGGCCGACGAATACTTCGACGGCAACCATGCCCAGGAACTCCTGCGCGAGGCCGTGGCCTCCCTGCCCGAGAAGCAGCGCCTGGTATTCAACATGAAGTATTACGACGAGATGAAGTACGAGGACATGTCCGCAATTCTCGGCACTTCCGTCGGCGCTCTGAAAACCTCATATCACCTCGCTGTGAAAAAAATTGAAAATTTTGTTGAAAAAAATCAATAGACAGATTAAACCTTCGCTCACCTTAGGCGTCATATCAATGTACGCTTCAAAAACCTTTTTCGCCACAAGATGAAAGAAGAAAACAAAATACTCGCTGAAGCAGCCCATCGGGACGGGTTCACCGTTCCCGATGGCTACTTCGCCGATTTTGCCGCCCGCATGGAGTCCGCACTCCCGCATCGCGACGAAATCGAGAAACCGCGGGTCGCCCGTAAACGCACTCCATGGCAGATATGCCGGCCATACGTATATATGGCCGCGATGTTTGCCGGAGTATGGTGCATGCTCAAGATGTTTACCCTGATGGCCGGTGTCGACACTGAGATAACGTACGACAACGATCCCATACTCGCCGAGGCCGCCTCGAACGAGGAATTTGTCGACGAATACATTCTTGACGAATGTTCCCAGTCGGACCTCTATGACATGTGGATGGACTGTTACTCCGACGAGGACTCGGTTGAGATCACCCGCGCACTAGAACTTGACTCACTTTCAGCCGCACACTGACTCTGGTGCGGACTCTCCAAACCTACTACGCTAAATGTATCGTAAATTCTTACTCTGCATACTTCTGGTTGCATTCTCCTTGCCGATGACCGCTGTCGCCGATCCGGCCGCAGTCCCCGACGACAAGCGCGAGCAATACAAAGAGAAACTTCGCCGCTACCAGCATCAGTTCCTGACACGCGAACTTGGCCTCTCGCGCGAGGAAGCCAACAAGTTCTTCCCCGTCTATGACAGCATGTGTGACGAACTCGAACAGGTTGGCCGTGATACCCGCGTTCTCGAGCAGAAAACCCTCAACAATACCAACGCTTCTGCCGTTGAGTGCGAGAATACAGCCCGCGCGCTGTTCGAGCAGAAAAAGACCGAGTCCGAGATTGAACTCCGCTACTTCGAGCAATTCAGGGAACTGCTCTCCCCGCGTCAGTTGCTCCAGTTGAAGAGCGCCGAGGACGCGTTCCGCCGCGACGTCCTCAAGCATTTTGCCAGATCTCGCCGCGAGAATCAGGAACAGCGCTGATTCGCTTGATTAAAATTCCCCCGACGACATAAAACACCTGATCCGTCCCGAGTGCCGGGGCGGATCATTGCTTTTTTGTATACTCCGCTTTTTTCGTTACCTTTGCACTCATTAATCGCGCGCCCGCGCACATACCTGATAAACCATGCCACAGAAACGTCTCGCAATACTCGGTTCGACAGGATCCATCGGAACGCAGACTCTTGAGATTGTCCGCGAATACACCGACCGCTACGCTGTCTCCGTCCTTGCCGCCGGATCGCGTGTTGACGAACTCATACAACAGGCCCGCGAGTTCCGGCCCGCGCTTGCGGTCATTGCCCGCGAGGACCTGTATCCCCGACTTCACCAAGCCCTCGCTCCTCTCGGTATCGAGACAGCCGCCGGACCTGCCGCTCTTGCCGACGCCGTGACACGCGACGATGTCGATATGGTGGTCACGGCCACTGTCGGATTCTCCGGACTGGTGCCGACTGCACGTGCGATAAAGGCCGGCAAGGACATAGCCCTGGCCAACAAGGAGACCCTGGTTGTCGCTGGCGACATCATAAACCGGCTGCTCGGACACTCGGCCTCACGACTGTTCCCTGTCGACTCCGAGCATTCGGCTATAGCCCAGTGCCTCATGGGCGAGGACCCCGAATCGGTGCGCCGCCTCATCATAACCGCCTCCGGCGGTCCGTTCCGCACATGGGATGCCGCACGCATCGCCGGGGCCACTGCCTCCGACGCACTGAAACATCCCAACTGGTCGATGGGCGCGAAAATCACAGTTGACTCCGCCTCCATGCTTAACAAGGCCTTCGAAATCATCGAGGCATATCATCTCTTCGGTTTGGACCGCAAGCGCATACGTGCCGTTGTCCATCCACAGTCCATAGTCCATTCCATGGTCGAATTCAAGGACGGTGCTGTCAAGGCGCAGTTGGGAGTCCCCGACATGAAACTGCCCATAGCCTTTGCCCTCGGCGAGAAGACACGTCTCGACCGTGTCGCTCCCCGCCTGAGTCTCGCCAACATCGCCGCCCTCACCTTCGAGGAGCCGGATGTCGAGCGTTTCCCCTGTCTGGGGCTTGCCCAGGTCGCGCTTGAGCGCGGTGGCAGCACGGCATGTGTCATCAACGCCGCCAACGAAGTCGCCAATGCCGCCTTCCTGCACGATGCCATACCCTTCGGCATGATTTATCCCGCAATCGAGTTCGCTCTGGAGAAGATGCCCTTCACGCCTTCTCCATCACTCGATGACCTGATGGACATCGATTCGCAGGCACGCGCAATAACTTCAGAATTCATCTCCTCAAAATAAGTACGCACACACAAACCAACGATGGAAACATTTCTTATCAAGGCAGCCCAGCTCATGCTGGCATTCGTGATTCTGGTCACCATCCACGAACTGGGCCACTATATTTTCGCACGCATCCACGGGATGCGCGTCGACCGATTCTACCTCTTTTTCAACCCCTGGTTCTCGCTTGCCAAGTATGACCCGCGCAAGGGTACATTGCAGATCATAGCCTGGACCAAGAAGAAGAAAGTACATAACGCCGAAGGCAAGGAAGTCGAGGAAGAAGAGCCTCGCGCATTGAAGACCTTCCATGTCTCGAAACCTCATCCCGCCAAACCCGGAGCCAAGTCCGGCTGGCGTGACACATTGTGGGGACTCGGATGGCTGCCCCTCGGCGGCTATTGCTCGATTGCCGGCATGGTCGACGAGACCAGCGACGCCGACTCGCTCTCAAAAGAGCCCGAGGATTGGGAATTCCGTGCCAAGAAGCCTTTCCCGCGTCTCATGGTGATGGTCGCCGGTGTCCTCTTCAATTTCATACTCGCCATCATCATCTACATCGGCATTGCCTGGTACTGGGGCGACCGCGTTGTCCAGTACCGAGACACCGCCGAGGGCTTCGACTACGTCGAGCAACTCGAGAAGGCCGGTTATCAGAAGGGCGACATTCCCCTCACGGTCAACGGTGAGGAACTAGACGCCAAGGACGGTCAGGCCACATGGAACATGCTCCAGGACGGAGCCGTTGTCAAGGTACTCCGCAACCACACTGACACGGTCACAATTGTCAATCCCAAAGGCACCCTCGAGTCGCTTGCAAAACTCGAGTCTCCCTCGATGTCGCCCCGTTTCCCCGTGCTGATCGGCCAGATTGTCCCCGGCGAGAACGCTGCCAAGGCCGGAATCCGTGCGGGCGACCGCATTGTCAAGGTCAACAATGACACGACCCCGGCTTTCTCTGACTTCACTCCCGTGCTGATGAAGAACAAGGGGAAGGATGTCGACCTCACCATTCTTCGTGACGGCAAGACCATCCATCTGACCTGTGCCGTCAACGACGATGGCAAGATTGGCGTGCAGATGAAACCCATCAACGAGATTTATCCCGTCGAGGAAGTCCGTTACAGTTTCTTCCAGTCCGTCCCCAAGGGCATAGGCGACGGAACCGACCGGCTTGTCACTTATGTTTCATCCCTTAAACTGCTCTTCACCAAGACCGGTGCCGAGAGTCTCGGTGGCTTCGGCGCCATCGGAAACCTCTATCCCGACCAGTGGAACTGGTATTCGTTCTGGCAGATTACGGCCTTCCTTTCCGTGATTCTTGCCTTCATGAACATTCTGCCGATTCCGGCCCTTGACGGCGGCCATGTGGTTTTCGTCCTCTGGGAGATAATCACGCGCCGCAAGCCGTCCATCAAGGTGCTTGAATATGCACAGATGATCGGTATGGCATTCCTCTTCCTCCTGCTCATATACGCCAACGCCAACGATATATATCGTTTCTTCATAAAATAGCAATATGGCCCGTTATCCTGAAATAAGACTTAAACGCGGCAAGGAGGACTCGCTTGACCGCTTCCATCCCTGGGTTTTCTCCGGAGCGGTCGCCGACCGTCCCGCTGACCTTGCCGAAGGCGATCTCGTCAGCGTCGTTGCCTCCGACGGACGTCTTCTCGGAGTCGGACATTTCCAGATAGGTTCGATACTCGTGCGCATGCTCTCGTTCGACGATACCGAGATTGGCCCCGACTTCTACCGTTCCCGTCTTGAGGACGCCTTCAGGATGCGGCAGGCCCTCGGGTTGATGCGCGGGGACAACGATGCCTTCCGTCTGGTTCACGGCGAGGGTGACTTCCTGCCCGGACTCATTGTCGACATATATGGACCCACTGCAGTCATGCAGGCTCACTCGCCGGGCATGCACTTCGCCCGCGAGATTATAGCCGACGCGCTCATGGCCATCGACGGACTGGGCCTGAAGAGCGTCTACTACAAGTCGGAGACAACTCTCCCCTACAAGGCGCGCCTCGATCCCGTCAACGACTACATCCGCGGTTCTTTCTCCGGCGACCTCGCCACCGAGAACGGCCTGCGTTTCCATGTCGACTGGCTCAAGGGCCAGAAGACCGGTTTCTTCGTCGACCAGCGTGACAACCGCTCCCTGCTCGAGCGCTATGCCCGCGGTCGCCGTGTCCTCAACACATTCTGCTACACGGGTGGATTCTCGGTCTTCGCTCTGCGCGGAGGCGCCGCTTCGGTCGACTCGGTCGACTCCTCGGCCAAGGCCATTTCGCTCACCGACGCGAATGTCGCCCTGAATTTCGGTCCCGGTGCTCCCTATGCCGCGATGTACCCCGATGGCGTTCCGCACAATTCATTTGCAGTGGACGCCTTCAAGTTCCTCGACGGCGTGGAGGATGGACGCTACGATCTCGTGGTCCTCGACCCTCCGGCTTTTGCCAAGCACCGCTCTGCCATACGCAACGCCCTGCGCGGTTACCAGCGTCTCAACGCCTCGGCTATCTCGCGCATCGCTCCGGGCGGAATCCTCTTCACCTTCTCCTGCTCGCAGGCTATCACCAAGGAACAGTTCCGCCTCACCGTTTTCTCGGCAGCCGCTCAGACAGGCCGCCGCGTGCGCATACTCCATCAGTTGCACCAGCCCGCCGACCACCCGATCAACATCTACCATCCCGAGGGCGAGTACCTCAAGGGCCTCGTCCTTTATGTAGAGTGAATTCATCTCCAAAGCAATTACCCACCTTAACTTTACATAAATGTCAACCACAAGCAAGGCAGCAATGGCTCTCGCCGGCTGCGCAATGACTCTTTCCGCTATGGCTCAAGACTCCAGGCCCTTTGACTATCATGCCGACCGTTTTGCCGACATCGAGGTCCTGCGCTATCAGGTTCCCGATTTCGAAAACCTGTCGCTCAATCAGAAACTCCTCGTCTACCATCTCACCGAGGCCGCTCTCGCCGGCCGCGACATCCTCTGGGATCAGAACTGCGAGGCCAACCTCCGTCTCCGTCCCGTCCTCGAGAAAATCTACACTTCCTACGAGGGCGACCGCAACTCTGCCGACTTCAAGGCTTTCGAGAAATATCTCAAGCAGGTATGGTTTGCCAATGGCATACATCACCACTACTCGATGGACAAGTTCAAGCCCGAGTTCTCCCGCGGTTTCTTCGAGGTTGAGTATGCACGCAATTTCAAGGACAAGGATCTCGGCGCATATCTCGCTGAAGTCATCTTCAATCCCAACATCTACCCCAAGCGCGTCAACCAGGCCGCCGGTCAGGACCTTATCGAGACTTCTGCCTGCAACTTCTACGGTCCTGGCGTGACACAGCCCGAGGTCGAGGCATATTACGCCGCCATCAAGGACACTACCGACCTCACCCCCATCAGTTACGGCCTCAACTCCCGTCTCGTCAAGAAGGACGGCAAACTCGTCGAGGAGAAATACAAGGTCGGCGGACTCTACTCCAAGGCCATCGAGCGTATTGTCAGGAACCTTGAGAAGGCTCAGAAGTATGCCGAGAACGATGCTCAGCGCGCGACCATTTCCACTCTTGTCGATTACTACAGGTCCGGCGACCTCAGGGGATGGGACGAGTATTCTATTCTATGGGCCGATGACACAGCATCTAAGGTTGACTTCATCAACGGTTTCATCGAGACCTATGGCGATCCCCTCGGAATGAAGGGCTCATGGGAGTCTATCGTCAATTTCAAGGACGAGAAGGCAAGCCACCGCACCGAGGTTATCTCGAGCAACGCCCAGTGGTTCGAGGACCGCTCGCCGGTCGACCCGCGCTTCCGTAAGCCGAAGGTCAAGGGCGTTTCCGCCAAGGTCATCACCGCCGCCATTCTTGCCGGCGATTCCTATCCTGCAACCCCCATCGGCATCAATCTCCCCAACGCTGACTGGATTCGTGCAGCCCACGGTTCGAAGTCGGTGACACTTGAGAACATCACCCGTGCATACGACGAGGCTGCCCACGGCAACGGCTTCAACGAGGAGTTCGTCATTGACGCCCCCACCGCCGACCTCATGAACAAATACGGTTTCGTTACCGACAATCTCCACACCGACCTCCACGAGTGTCTCGGTCACGGTTCCGGTCAGCTCCTTCCCGGCACAGACCCCGACGCGATGAAGGCTCACGGCTCTACTCTCGAGGAGACTCGCGCCGACCTTTTCGCGCTCTACTATCTTGCCGACCCGAAACTCATCGAACTCGGCCTGCTCGACAATCCTGATGCCTATAAGGCCGAATATTACAAGTACATGCTCAACGGCCTGATGACCCAACTCGTCCGCATCGAGCCGGGCAAGGACATCGAGGAGGCTCACATGCGCAACCGTCAGTTGATTGCCGCATGGGCGCTCGAGCATGGCAAGAAGGATAACGTTGTCGAACTCGTCAAGAAAGACGGCAAGACTTATGTCCGGATCAACGACTACCGGAAACTTCGTGACCTCTTCGGTCAGTTGCTCGGCGAAATCCAGCGCATCAAGTCCGAAGGCGATTACGAGGCCGGAGCCGCTCTTGTCGAAAAGTACGCCGTTAAGGTCGACCCCAATCTCCACCGCGAGGTCCTCGAGCGTTACTCTCACCTCAATATCGCTCCCTACAAGGGCTTCGTCAACCCCGTTTACGAACTTCTCGTAAATCCAGACGGAACTCCTTCTGACGTTCGCGTTACCTATGGCGAGGCCTATCCCGACCAGATGCTTCGCTATGCCCGCGACTACTCTCCGCTGACTAAGTAAAACTTACATACCCGTAAATATGCCGGACGGGCTGCATCCTCAGGATTCAGCCCGTCCGCTGTATATTGGCCTGTTGCTTTGTTTACTTTGCGATAAGCAGCATGTAGTTCTTCTTGCCTTTCTGCAGGAGGACATACTTGCCGTTGAGAAGCATTTCTTCGGTCAGCGGGGTATAGACGTCGGTCACTTTCTCCTTGTTGATGGCGAAACCGTTGCCCTGGGCGAGTTTGCGGAGTTCGCCCTTAGAGGCGAACACGGGTGCCATGTCGACGATGGCGTCGGCTATCTTGGTGCCGTCGCTGAAGTGCTCGCGGGGAATCTCATAGGTGGGGACACCGTCGAATACGTCGAGCAGTGTCTGTTCGTCAAGATGGTGGAGTGCTTCGGCGGCCTTGTTCGAGAAAAGTATCTGTGATGCCTCCACAGCGGCCTCGTATGCCTCGGCGCTGTGTACCATGGTGGTGATTTCCTTGGCGAGGCGTTTCTGCATGGGACGCTGGCCCGGGTCGGCAGCCTGTTCTGCGGCGAGTGCGGCGATTTCTTCCTGATTGAGTTCGGTGAATATCTTCAGGTACTTCTCGGCGTCGGCGTCCGACACGTTCAGCCAGAACTGATAGAATTTGTACGGCGACGTGTAGCGCGGGTCAAGCCATACGTTGCCCGATTCGGTCTTGCCGAATTTGCCGCCGTCGGCTTTGGTTATCAGCGGACAGGTGATGGCGAAGGCGTCTTCCTTGCCGAGCATGCGGCGGATGAGTTCGGTGCCGGTGGTCATGTTGCCCCACTGGTCCGAGCCGCCCAGCTGGATGTGGCAGTCGTTCTCCTCGTACAGGTGCATGAAGTCGTAAGCCTGAAGCAACTGGTATGAGAACTCGGTGAACGACATGCCGTCGCGGGTCTCGCCCGACAGACGTTTCTTTACCGAGTCCTTGGCCATCATGTAGTTGACGGTTATGTGCTTGCCTATGTCGCGGATGAATCCCAGGAACGAGAAGTCCTTCATCCAGTCGTAGTTGTTCACCATGAGGGCGGCGTTCGGTGCGTCCGAGTCGAAGTCAAGGAACTTGGCCAGTTGACGCTTGATGCATTCCTGGTTGTGGCGCAGTGTCTTTTCGTCGATGAGTTTGCGTTCCTGCGACTTCATCGACGGGTCGCCTATCATGCCGGTGGCGCCGCCGACGAGAGCGATGGGGCGGTGGCCCGCACGCTGGAAGTGTTTGAGCATCATCACGCCTACAAGGTGGCCTATGTGAAGCGAGTCCGCTGTCGGGTCAATGCCGACATATGCCGTGTTCATGCCTTTTTTCAATTGGTCCTCGACGCCGGGCATCGTGCTGTGTATCATGCCGCGCCATGTGAGTTCTTGAATAAAGTCCATTTCTGTCTTATGTTCGTTTAATTATATTTTAATCAGTGATTATTATGTCTACACCCGAATGGATGTTCACACCTATATTATGTTATATTTACACCTGTAGGGACGCACGGCCCGTGCGTCAACCTGATTGTCCATGGGAAAAAATCACTTCAACCGACCGAGCGCCTCACGGATTCGCTTCATCGCCTCGGCGATGTTCTCGTCCGATGTGGCGTAACTCAGGCGCAGATAGCCAGGAGCCGAGAAAGCGTCGCCCGATACGGTTGCCACGTGGGCCTTGTCGAGCAGATACAGGGCCAGGTCGCCGGCGTCCTTGATTGTCGTCTCGCCGTCGCTCTTGCCGAAGTACGACGAGACCTCGGGGAACAGATAGAACGCTCCCTGCGGAAAATTGACCTTCCAGCCCGGAATCTCGCGGGCAAGGCTGACAACGAGGTCGCGCCGGCGTTCAAAAGCCTTGCGCATATCCTCCACGCACTTCTGCGAGCCGGTGTATGCGGCCTCGGCGGCCTTCTGGGCTATCGACGAGGCGCCCGAGGTGTACTGGCCCTGGAGTTTGGTGACAGCCTTCGAGAGCCACAGCGGAGCGGCGCAGTATCCGATACGCCAGCCTGTCATCGCATAAGCCTTCGACACGCCGTTGATTATGACAGTGCGGTCTGCAATCTGTTCGAACGAGCCCATTGACACGAACTTGCCCGTGAAATTGATGTGCTCGTATATTTCGTCGGCTATGACAACAACCTCCGGATGCTTGGCAAGCACGTCGACAATACCTTTCAGTTCCTCGCCGCTGTACACCGAGCCTGTCGGGTTCGACGGCGAGCAGAAGATGATGGCGCGGGTCTTGGGGGTGATTGCGGCCTCCAGTTGGGCGGGAGTGATCTTGAAGTCCGACTCGATGGTTGTGGGAATGGTCACAGCCTTGCCGCGGGCCAGTTTCACCATCTCCACGTAACTTACCCATGCCGGGGTAGGGATGAGGACCTCCTCGCCGGGGTTGACCAGCGACAGGATGACATTGCACAGAGCCTGCTTCGCGCCGTTCGACACCACGATCTGGGCGGCATCGAAAGTCAGGCCGTTCTCGCGGGCCAGTTTGTCGGCAATAGCCTTGCGCAGCGACATATAGCCCGGAACCGGGCTATAGAACGTATAGTTCTCGTCGATGGCGCGTTTGGCAGCCTCCTTAATGTGCTCCGGGGTATTGAAGTCAGGTTCCCCCACAGACAGGTTGATTACGTCCACGCCCGAAGCGCGGAGTTCGGCGCTCTTCTGCGACATGGCGAGAGTGGCCGACTGGGCCAGCGAGGCCACGAGGTCCGATATATTGTTCATAGTCAAAAGTTTTTTACCTCTGCAAATGTACAACATTTTTCCCTCACCGCAAAACCCGCAGGCACTCCCTATAAAAAAGAGACACCGGCCATAGGGACGGCTTAGCGCCTGTATGGCCGGTGTTGTTCGGTTTTACGGATAGACTTAGCGGCTGAGGAAGTCGGATGTCGACATCTTCTTTCCCAGAGGTCCGTAGTCGCCGAGCGCTATGTGTGCCACCTGTCGCTCGGGCTGCGTCACATGGTCGATCGGCTCGAGTTTGCCGTCATAATACTCGGTCGGTATCATTGTGGCTATCGAATGTTCCCACGCCGCGTTAGGCAGGATGTTGCGGTACATGAAGGCGATGTATTCGCCGAGGGGCTTGCCGTCGATGTTCTTCTTCTCGCTGTCCCAGACAAAGAGATTGATTCTCTCGCCGCGTTTCTTGCCCTCTTCCACGCGGGCCTTGATCTCGTCAAGGCGCGGATTATTCCTCAGGCATACAACGAATTCGGCCTTGCTGCCGCTTTCCCAGTCGGCATTGCGGTCGCACAGCGAATAGTACGACCGCGTGTCGGATGCCGAACCGAGGCATATCGACCAGTACCTTGCAGCGGCGCCGTCATACTCCTCGGCTTTTGACGGTATCGGCGCGGGTATGAAGGAGAATGTCATCACGCTGTCCTGTTGCAGGCGTGTCCGTGCATAGAGGTATGCCGTCGAGTTGTTCGGATAATATTTGCTGACGGGCGATAGGAAGAACGGCACATCGGCCAGTTCGTCCGACTTCAGTATGTAGGCGTTCGACGTTGCGGCGTAGACATTGCAGTACTCGTGCGATGGTACTTTGGATTTTTTACCGGTGGCGATATCGATTGCGGATATGGCCGGAAGTTCAACGCCGCCGAACTCGTCTGAATTAAGGCCCGATGCATCAGTGCCGAGATACTGGCGGACAAAGATGGCCACTTTCTTCACATCCTTGTTCACCTTGCATACATTTGCCGAGCCGAGGCCCGCGATAAAGTCCCCGTCTGTTTCTTCGGGCACGATGTAGATATGGAAGCGTCCGGTCCCTTTTGTGCTTACGCGGAAGGGATTGACGCTGCCATTGTCAGGCTCGATTTCCACATCGTTAATTCCGCCTATGGCGTCGCCGGTCTCGTCATTGTAGAGCGAGATGCTGAAATACCTTGCATAGGGGAACTCGCCGGAAAGACACACCGCCTTGTTTTCATTACCGCTCATATAATAGGTATATTCCCAGTAATTGCTGTAAAGGTCCGGATAAGCGCCGACCACCTCGCCGTTGCCCTTGAGGGTCTCGCTCCATTTCCCGTCCATGTCCTCTGTCTGAGGCCCGTCATTATTGTCATCGCAGGCCGCTAGGCACAGCACCGCGGCTAATCCGAGACAGATGTTCCTGATTTTCGATAGATTCATTATGTACACGATTGGTTTATTATGATTACGATAGTTTTGCCGTCCGCCTCCCGTGACGGACGATAATTCGCGCGAAGTTAGCAAAATATGCCGAAATAAATTGCACTGCATTCGTTTTTTAACAGATCCCGATTTACCTCCTTATCAAGTATTATGTCACATATACAAGTGACGGAGTCCACCTGATGACTCATAACGACTCTGACCTATATCTATCCTATCCGTTATTTCTCTGTTCTTAAGCCTCTTGGATATTGACCTGGTTAACCAAAAACGTTCTGTCTTGCGCTATTGTGATGCAATCGACAACAAAAACCGTTAAAGCGCGTTATAAAAAGACAAAGATTCTATGACACGGGCCATAACGATAATATCATGCTTGATAGCGACTTTGTTTCTTGTTCCTGTTCAGGACGATTGCAGTGAGATTCCTGAGCATGAATTAGAAACAGAGATTGAGTGCTGTGTTGTAGTCGATAGTCCGTCTCTGTCGCAAGTCCCTGAGAAACAGCCTGAATTATTGCTGCCGTCAGATTTGGTGAGGCGCCATGCATGCGTATCTGTAAAAACACAGAAACACGTCATTCATTTGCCGGCAAGAATTCTTAACTGCGTGTTCCGTGAATAATCAGGTATAAGTTTGACCCTGTTCCATCACATCAACCGAAGGTATCCTTGCATGCCTCCGGCAGTATCAACTTATACATCTGTTCATGACACTAATATTATTATATCTTATCGGAGCCCTTGCGGTATCCTTTCTTTGCTCCGTGCTCGAAGCCGTGTTGCTCTCTACTCCCGTATCATTCATATCGATGAAAGAAAGTCAGGGAGTGAAGGCTGCGTCCCTGCTTATGAAGTACAAAACAAATATTGACCGTCCTGTCGCAGCAATCCTGACGCTGAATACTGTTGCTCATACCATAGGCGCCGCCGGCGTGGGATCAGAATCGGTCAAGGTTTTCGGCGAGGCCTATTTTGGTATTATATCGGCCATTCTCACTCTGCTTATTCTCGTGTTGTCCGAAATCATACCCAAGACAATAGGCGCGTCCTATTGGCGCACTCTCGCAATGCCATCCGCAAAGATTATCAAAGTCCTCATAGTCATAGCCTATCCGCTGGTGTGGCTCTCGGAATTGCTGACCCGTTGCGTGTCACCCAGAATACAGCCTTTGACTGTAAGCCGCGAGGAAGTGGCGGCAATGGTCAGTGTCGGTACCGACGAGGGCGTTATCGAGGACGCGGAAAACAAGGTCATACAGAATTTTCTGAAACTCTCTAATGTGAAAGCCGGGGACATCATGACACCTTATGTAGTTGTTGCATCTGTGCCTGCTTGCGCAACCATGAAAGAATTTTACGACAACACGACTCTTAAGCCCTTCTCACGCATCCCCGTTTTTGAGACGGGCCGTGAATTCATTGCCGGTTACGTCCTCAGGGCGAATGTGCTTGAAATGCTTGCGCAGGATCAATTCACCATGCCGCTGCACGACATCGTACGTCCCATCCTGTTCTTTATGGAGGATACCAGCGTCTCGGACATATGGCAGAAAATGCTTCAGGAGAAAGAACATATTTCGGTGATAACCGATGAATACGGCTGTATGCGCGGTATCGTGACCATGGAGGACGTAATCGAGACAATGCTCGGAGTTGAGATTGTGGATGAATGTGACACAACCGAAAATCTTCAGGCCATGGCCCGCAGGAAATTCACTCCCGAAACTGCGCAGCATATGTAGATATCCTTTCGGAAAATCGCCTCCGGCAGCGAATTAGGCCGGCTGCAACCTGTCCGATCAACGCCCTTGCATTGTTCTCGCCGCCTACGCGCCCCCGCCCCTCAAGGCGGGGGTGCAAAGCCCGCACCCCATCCCGGTACAATTAAACCCTTGCTGGACAGTAATAGTATATGCTCCTTCCCAATGACTCCCTGAAACTTTTATTACACGCAACCCGCATCAGCCTAAAGACGTATAGCAAGGAATACGGTAAAATAGCATCTAATCAGATATTATTCAATTAGTGTCATTAGTGGACACTAATATTGAAATTAATTATTACCTTTGCTATTGCAACTTAAAACCAAACTTACCATGAAAACAAGAATCATAATATTGATATCAATATTCTTGGCTTTAAATGTCAATGCTCAGGAAATAGACACCGACTCATCTGAGAATATTATGGCCGACACCATTCTGCCGCTTGTATCCCCTTACTATTTTCAGCATCAGTATCTTTCGGTAGTCGCCCCCATGGTTGACGAAAGCGACGGTTATATATTTGAGGCACCTCTTGTTTTAAACACCTCTACCCCGATTGGCAATGGATTTAGATCCCCATTTGCCGATAATGACATCCATACGGAAAAAATAACGGTAAGTGGGAAAGACATTTTTGTCTGGCGCTTCCCTGAACCCGAATATCTTAGAGAGGCACTTTACATGGTATTTGTCCCGATTGACGGCCACTACAAAGCCTTTGCAATATGTATAGGCCAGATTGTAGATTGGGAAATCTCTACATCGACGGAAACCTCCCGCCAGACCTTTGGCCGCATCAAGAAACCCGAAAGCGCACAAGAATGTGTCGACTTATTGATTAAGCGAGGTTTACTGACCGGAGAAATCACTCCCGGCGAATTTATCCAGGACGGCTATGAATCCCCCAAATATCGCCCCTCCACCAACTGACCCAACAGTTGTTTTGTCTCACCCTGTGAATTAAAGTTAATCGTCTAAACTATATTGCTAAGGATTTGTTTTGAGAGTGAAAAATGATTAACTTTGCACTGCTCATCTATATGTAGAAGGAGTTTCGGAGTTCGGTATATCTTGACATATATCGAACTCTGCGTTTTTTATAAGAGCCTGCAACTCTCGGACTTAAGTTTCTTCTTAATTTGCTTTTCTCCATAACTTTTGTTGAGGTAATAAGCCGTGAGCAGATAATAGGAGTTCCCGTTTCTTGTCTGTGGTTGTAAAACGATAATATATTTTCGTGTCTTGTTGTAAATATATACTCGTTCGACGTCAATGTGTTTACGCTGATTGCGTTCGGTAATGCCAAACACGACAATATTGCTGTCTTTAACCTTTTCTTCAATATGTGTTCTTAGCCAATGTAGGCGTTCAGAGCGAAGAGGGTCATAAACTCTTTTCTTAATTTTGACATTGTCTTCTTCTACATGCTCAACTTCTTCCGTGGTCAGATGCATGAATTCCCGGTCCATATCAATGACCCCATCCGTTTTTATCGGATAAATACGTTTACCACGAAAAGAAAAATTGGTGTTGTCCGAAATGTCACGGTCAAACACGCTTCTTAGAGATTTTATACGCTCCTTTTCGCCCATGCCGTTTAACTCCAGAAATTCGGGATATTTTTTCAATAGATTAAATGGCATTGGACGTCTATTTTAATGAGATAAAGAACAGGTTGAACTTCTTTGCGTATAAGGGGGATGTTCTAACAAGAGATATTGATGTGTGGCTCTTAATATGTTCAACAATCCTGCGTTTGGCCTTTACTTTACCCTCTATTTCTCTACATTCGATTCGCAGGTTATAATTAATTGCACCCATTAATACATCGGCCATCTGCACGAACACACTTTCATGCGAACGTATGAACTGAAAATTGTGGATGGAGGCATTATATCGTAATATTTCTTTTAGTTTCGATAGTTTGCGTTGGCTGCATGTGTCTTTTATATCGAAATATACATTATAGTTGTTCGCCAAATCGACCTCATGATGAAGCAACTGATAATACATGCGGAAGTAAAATTCATTGAAAGAGTATTCGGGACGCGTATTGTCAATCTGATTTTTTTCGACGACGACCGCTCGAAAATTCATATCGGTCATAAAGAAATAGTCCACAAGTTCTTTATACATTTCGTACGTGCTCTCATGGATATTAGTCCACTTGAGTTCATCTGTGTAGCCGTATTTTGCTTTAATCGCTTTGATTTGCTCTTTGCAGTATTTTATCTGATTGGATGCAATGCTCACATATCCATATAGCATATATGGATGCCCGTCATTTTCAAGATGGGTACTCTCGTCACAGTAGATATTGAAGGTTTTCTGTATCATGCCACAAAGTTAACGATAAAATCTTGGTGGCCAAACAACGCCTTAATATATTTAAGAGGATAAAAGGAAGTCTCTCCCAAACTCCCACTCTCCCCACTGACACTCAGCCCTCTCATAATTCCCATACATCCCATTCCCCATTGTGCAAATTTTTTCGATTTTTTTAGGCTGATAGTCAAACTTTCACGAAAAATATATTACCTTTGCGACTGCAGACCGTCTTGCAGACCACGCCGGTAGGGTGAGGTTCTTCCGAACCAGGCCCCGCTCCGGGGTTAAGCGGGGCTGGATGCGTAACATAATTTGAAAGCGTTTATCCGCGCTGATTCTTGACACTTCGAAATTCTCGCAAAATTTCTATCAATAGTCAAGGATTGAGCAACGACAGACGCCCGCGGTATGTAAATTTATGCATCGGTTTTAGACTTCGTGAGGAGTCAGAACCGGATGTGCTATTTACATATACAAGCGTAGGGCTTCTCCGTTGCCGTCCGACTATTGATGGGCAATGCGAGAAGCCTCGAAGTGTAGGACGGTAACAGATACAGACTCCTACGCTTTTTCATTTAAACCAATCTAACGCCAACGAGAGGATGACCGCGGCAAAAATTTATTAATCACCATTGTTATGTGCCTTTCTAAAAAACTAATTGGGATAATAGCATTCCTTTTGGCTATGCCATGTCAAGCTCTCACGGGTAGTGGCACAGAAACTGATCCATATGAAATCACTTCAACCGCAGACTTGAAGGCTATCTCTAATGGAACGACCGATTATTACCGTCTTGTCAACGACATTGTAGACTGCCCGTGCCTCGGAATCAATTTCTGTGGACACTTCGATGGAACAGGCCATTCCATCTCGCTTAATGTATCAGAAACAAATTCTTGGATTGAAAGCGCCGGTTTATTCCACTCATGTTCCGGTGCAACTATAAAAAATTTAACTGTCAAGGGGGCAATTTCTATCTCTAAATCTCGGTATTATACTTATGGATCAAAAAAGTATTATAATGGATTAGGCAACTGGTGGAATGAATACTATTATTTGGTAAGACTACGATTAGGAGCAATTTGTGGCATTGCTACCGCTACGACTTTTAAAAACGTCCGCAACGAGGCCTCGATTAAAGGTATGATTGCTAAAGCAAAAGAGGGTTATGACTATTATCTTGGCAGTGATTGTGGTCTTGGTGGGTTGGTTGGCGTAGCTCAGTCCTGTGTCTTCCTCCAATGTTGTAATGTCGGTTCCATAAGTGGATACCTGGGATCTATTGAGGATGCCCATTCTCCAAGTAATGCAGGGCTGACCATTATTCAAAATGGAGTGGGTGCATTAATCGGTACTGATGTTAACTCTACTATAACTGATTCATATGCTAAAAGTAATATATCTTGTAGTGGATATATTTACTGCGAAGGTGCCCTGATTGGCAATTGTGAATCATCTAGGCTTTCAAGATGTTATTTTGACGGGCAGACAAATTATGCTCCTTTTATAGGCAATAATAATGGTTCAATAATAACAGACTGTATCAGTCGTGTGAAATTAGCATCTATTCCCATTTTCCCATCATGCGTAAACTGTTATACATCGGTAGTAGCCGCAATAGGTCATGAAGGCGTTGAATACGTGGAACCGGAAATGTTCTCAATACAGAGTTGGTATGCTACAAAACTCCCTTCATGGGATTTCAGCGGCGTGTGGTATATGCCTTCAGGAATCGATGCAATGCCCCTTTTGAGAACCGAGCCCTCTATAAAATGGACAGGATTCCCTGTATATGGTGGAAATGTTGAATTCACCTCTACAAATCTGTCTTCCGCTCTAATAATCGAATCGACCAATGATAATGAGATAGTTGTCGATGGTGCCAAAATAACATTTTTAAAAGCAGGCAATGTGAATGTCAAAGTAAGTCAAAACGCTGATTCTCCGTTCAAACCTGTGGACGAAACTATAACTTTTAATGTACAGAAGGCAAAGTTGACTATCAGTGCTAAAGACTATACAATGAATTATGGCGACCACCCTTCATCTGAAAACATACTTGATTATACAGGATTTATCGGATCAGATACCTCCGACTCATTGGACCGGCTGCCAACCGTTATATTTGGTGGCTCCTCTACTTCTGATGTAGGGAAATATAACATTATTGTTTCTGGAGCGTCATCCTCCAATTATTCTATCTCTTATAATAAAGGAGTTCAGACTATAGAACCTCGTTCTATTATGGTTAAACCCATTGACATGACTCGCTTGTATGGCAATCCTAATCCCCAATTCAATTTAGAATTCGAAGGATGGGTCAATGGCCACAATGAATCTAAGATAACCCAGTATCCGACAGCAAGTACGCAAGCTAATTCCAAAAGTTATGCCGGAGATTACGTCATTACAGTTAGAGGCGGAGAGATACATCCTAACTACAGATTTCAATACCTCACAGGAACCCTTACAATTGATAAAGCCCCATTAATGATTGGGGTAAAGGATGCAAAGCGTAATACATTCGAGTTTAATCCAGAATTCGAATTAACCTTCAGTGGATTCAAAAATGGTGATGACAGTTCATCTATCGATGAACTACCAGAAATAAGTTGCGAAGCCTCATACGATTCACCTGAAGGAATATACCCGATTATACTTTCCGGCGGTTCAGACAAGAATTATCTCATCAAATTGAAAAATGGTGTGCTCATAGTTGAACCTAAATCCGGTATTGAGGAGGTAAGCGCAGATTACTTCGCAGATTCGTCTGCAAGATATTTTACCATAGGCGGTATAGAAGTGACTCCAGATAAAGAAAATAAACTCAAACCAGGCATATACATCAAAGTTTTCAATAATGCAACATCAAAAATTTGCATAAGGAAATATTGAATAGAGGACAAAATAAATTCAAAATCTATAATGCGTGAGTCAATAGTTCATTGTTAAGCGAAAAGAAATTATCTTAATAGTTAATCTGGAAATGCAGGAAATGCATTATTCCCAACGCATGCAGCCTGACTATAGCAGTCAGGCTGCTAGTTATTCGATGATCTAAATAATGTAATTCAGTTAATACTTATTTTTTGGCTAAACGGCTCAATTCCCACGATGGGTCCGATTTTACATTTGTCCTGCCGGCGGGTGTGGAGTTGTTACGCGGTTTTGTCTTTAGCGTAAAAATGTGTAAATTTGTGGTTCACTATGTGGGACGGCCTCACTTGGTGGTCCTTTTTGTTAAATGTGTTCCTTGATTCTTTGCAATCAGCGAATTCTTTGTAAACGGCAATTTATTTTCAGTCAGAGAGTTATTTGTAATCAGCGATTTTTGCGATGAACGATTCCCTTAAATGTCCGCATTGCGGCGCAGATGTCAGGCCCGGTGGAAATTTCTGCCCGTCCTGTGGCCAAAAAATTTGCCACGGTAAGGTCGCTGTGACTCCGAACGATGCTGTCCGCATGTCTGCCAATGCTCCGCAATCGGCTGATTCCAAGGATTTCACGAAGATATTGCCCGAGATGGAGTCTGCACAGTCGCTTGCGTCCAAGGACACCACTAGGATAGTGCCCGGCGCAGAGATGCCCACGGAATTAAATCCCGAGCCAAAGCGGAAACCGGGACATGCGTGGGTGTGGATTGTTGTCGCTCTTCTCATAGCCGTCCTGTGTGGGGTCGCGGTTTACTTTTTCAAGGACCGCACGCACTCCTCCTATGACGGCGATGACTCGGACAGCCGCTCTGGGCGTCGCGAACAGGCTGACAGCGCCAAAACCGCCGTGGTCGAGGATGTGGCCGAAGTTCAGGCATCCGCCGCTCAGCAAAACGCCGAGTACGAGAGTCCCGAGACCATTAAATACCGCAAGAACTTCACCAGCAAGGATATGTCGCTATGCGACCTCCATGGTCGCGTAAGTTACGCCCGCCTCTACGAGGACGGCCGGCAGAAGGAGCACTACGACTTCAGCGCCGAAGGCAACCTTACCACAGCCTCCGGCACCCACAACTCCAACAGTGTCCTGCGCGACGAGGCCGGTTATGTCATCAGTGAGTCAAGCCCCGACGGCTCAATATATTACGTGTGGAATCACGGCCTTTTGGCCTCTTCCTCGCATCCAACTCAGGGGCAAAAGCGTTATATATACAGCGACAAGGGGGAACTTCGCGGCATTGAGTACAGCGACGGCTACACAACCCGGACCGAATCGTACACCGAATACGCGTATGACCCCTATCTGAACTGGATCCGGCGCACCCGGGTCACGCCGGCCGGAATCCGGTACACCCAGACCCGCGCCATAACCTACTTCTAACGTAAGACAACGTAATAACATAAGACATCGAAATGAAGGGTACGAAATTTGTTGCATTATGCGTCCTGACGACTGCCCTCGGTCTATCGGCCGCGTCTCCCGGCCTGGAGTACAGCGCGGAGGTCGATGCCGTGGCCTCGAGCGGCGATTTCGCCCCCTATATGATAGGTTCATGGAACCATGGCCGTACTACGGCAAAAAATCAGGTCACCCTCGATCTTGAGGCCCGCCGTCCACTTGATCTCGGCAGCCGCTTCAGCTGGGGCGCCGGAGTCGAGGCCGTCACCGGCTACAGCCACAAGGCCCTCTATGACCGTTACGACAGCGGTACCGGGACATGGAGCGCCCACAGGGTCGGTCCCGCGCCTGTCTGGATTCAGCAACTGTACGGTGAGGTGAAGTTCCGCGGAGTATTCGTGACGGCGGGCATGAAGAATCAGACCTCATCCCTCGTCGACGACCGCCTGTCTTCCGGCGACCTCGTGCAGAGCAACAACTCGCGGCCCATACCGATGGTCTCGGCAGGCTTTGTCGACTTCCAGGACATACCGCTTACCGGCGGATGGCTGCAGATAGAGGGCCGGGTCTCCTTCGGCAAATTCATGGACAATCGCTATCTACGGCACCAGTACAACTACTTCAGCTCGCACATCGCCACCGGTGTCCGCTACACCTACAAGCGCGTATATTTCCGGACAAAACCGTCACAGCCATTGTCGGTGACGGTCGGAGTACAGACTTCGGGCCAGTATGGCGGCAAGACAGTGTTCTACTACCTCGGCACCAATGTGCAGACAGTGCAGAACAAACAGGGACTTGGCACACTCCTCAAGACATTCAACCCGTTTGCCGACGGCAGTGACGGATATGTCGAGGGGTCGCATCTCGGCTCCTGGGACCTCAAGGCCCGCTACCGCTTCGGCGGCGGCGAGCTCAGCGGCTACTTCCAGTGGTTCTGGGAGGACGGCTCCTCGATGGGACGCCGCAACAAGTGGGACGGCCTCTGGGGCCTGGAGTGGAAGAGTTCGCGCCCCGGAATACTGAAGGGCGCCGTCCTCGAATATGTCGACTTCCGCGACCAGAGCGGCCCGGTCCACTGGGCGCCCGGCGACCGCCCCGGCACAGACATAACTCAGTCCGTGACCGGCAACGACCGCTATTACAACAACTCGTCGTTCAATGCCCATGCCAACTACGGCATGTCCATCGGCTCGCCGTTTATACTGAGTCCGCTCTACAACCGTAACGGCTATCCCCAGTACACTCAGGCCATTTCCCGCGGATTCCATGCCGCGGCCGAGGGAAGCGTCACTCCGTCTCTCGACTGGATGGCGAAGTTCAGTTATCAGGTGGCCTGCGGCAGCGGCGATTACAACTGGGTCCGCTCCCTGCACAATACCTCCGCGGCTCTCGGCATGACATGGCATGCCGACAGGCTCCTGCCAGGCCTCCATATTGGCGCCAGGATAGCATTCGATACGGGAAGCCTCCGCGGCGACAATTTCGGCGCCATGCTGAGTGTGCGTTACAGCGGCTCGCTCAGTCTCAGAAAAGATAGACCGCGCCGGGCAGTCGCTCCCGAGCTCCGGACGCCCTCTGAATATGATATGTTTAGACCATAACAAGCCTCTGATGATGAAAAGCATTTTTAGGACTTTCATGATACTTCCGCTGATGGTGCTTCTTATGGCGCTATTGCCTTCGTGCGAGGACAACAACGGCGACATCGGCAACCTCTATGGCCGCTGGCGTCTTGACAGCGTCGACATCGACGGCGTCGAGCAGGCCGAGTGGAAGGACGCCGACAACGGTTTCTGCTCGTGGAGTTTCCAGAGCGGTGTGATCTGCATCGAGGTGTCGCATATCGACCATGTGGTCGTCTCCCAGACCTCTTACGGAACATGGGAGCGTGGCGAAGGCACACTCACCGTCAGTTTCGCCCACAGCGACAATCAGGACCCCGAAGGTGAAGGCCCGTATGAGGCCCCCGGTCAGATATGTTTCCCTCCCGGCGTCACAACCTTCGAACTTATTGAGGACACGTCCGACAGGCTTGTCCTCACGACCATGCTCGAGGACGGACGGCGCCTGACCTATTCCCTGTCCAAAATACGCCTCTGATTGTTTTTGCATCAGCCGCCGCTATTACCCCCTCCCATCACCACTCCGCATCTAAACATAATGATATGATAGACAAAAACAAGCCGGTCCTTGTCACCGGAGCCGACGGATTCATCGGCTCGCATCTCACAGAACTTCTCCTTGCCAAAGGCTACAGGGTACGTGCCCTCAGCCAGTACAACTCCTTCAACTACTGGGGGTGGCTCGAGGATATCCGCAACGAGCGCCTCGAGGTGGTCTGCGGTGATGTCCGCGATCCGAACTACTGCCGCGAGATATGCCGCGGCGTCGGCACGGCGTTCCATCTTGCCGCGCTTATCGCCATACCATACAGTTACGTCGCTCCCGACAGTTATGTCGACACCAATATAAAAGGTACGCTCAACATGTGTCAGGCGGCCCGCGACATGGGACTCGACAGGCTGATAGTTACCTCGACCTCCGAGGTCTATGGCACTGCAATGTATGTTCCCATCGACGAGAAGCATCCCCGCCAGCCCCAGTCACCCTACTCGGCGACAAAGATCGGCGCCGATGCCATAGCCAAGTCGTTCTACAACGCGTTCGACCTTCCGGTGGTCATCGCCAGGCCGTTCAACACCTACGGGCCGCGCCAGAGCGCCCGCGCAATCATTCCGACCATAATCGGTCAGATTGCCAAGGGCGAGCGTCGTATCCATGTCGGCGACCTTACGCCGACACGCGACTTCAACTATGTGGCCGACACCGTACGCGGTTTCCTGGCTCTGGCCGAGGCCGGGGGCGATGTCCTTGGCCGTGAGATAAATATCGCCACAGGCACCGAGGTGTCGATGGCCGATACGCTACGCACAATCGCCTCGCTTATGAACGCCGAGGTCGAGTGGATGACCGATCCCGAGCGCCTGCGTCCGTCCAAGAGCGAGGTGTTCCGTCTCTGTGGTGACAACACCCTCATCACAACCCTCACGTCGTGGCGTCCGAAATGGGATCTCGAGCGCGGCCTGCGTGCGACCATCGACTGGTTCTCGCGTCCAGAGAACCTCGCCAGATACAAGACCGACATCTACAACCGATAACTTTAAGCTAACTACAAAATCATACGGCCATGACCCAGCCAGTTGTTCTGATAGGCGGCGGCGGACACGCCAAATCACTCCTGAATGCCGACTGTGATGTTAATTTCGCAGGCTACGTCGACCGTCATCCGTCGCCGGGATTCGAACTGCCCTATCTGGGTGACGACAGCGATTTCCTCGCCAAATCTCCTATCGAGCAGCCTGCGGTACACATAGCCTTCGTGTCCGGTCCTGACTGCACGATGGCCGCCAGGCGGAGAATCATAGAGCGTTACCGGCCGTACAGGTCGGCCACGCTGGTTGCCGCGACGGCGTCTATCGCTCCCGGCACCACTCTCGGATACGGGTGTGCGCTACTGCGCGGCGCCATCGTCAACGGAGCTCGGCTCGGCGCATACTGTGTGGTGAATACGGGTGCCATAGTCGAACACGACGTGCGGCTTGGCGAGAACGTCTTCGTCGGCCCGGGGGCTGTAGTGTGCGGTGGCGTGACAGCGGGCGATGACTGCTACGTGGGAGCCGGTGCCATTGTCCGCAACGGCGTAAGCATCTGCTCCGGAGTAACCGTCGGCATGGGGGCGGTAGTTGTCCGCGACATCACCGAGGCGGGGACCTATGTCGGAAATCCTGCCCGTAAAATCAGATAATGGAAAAATGAACAAGCCTATAATCATAGCCGAGGCCGGTGTAAATCATAACGGGTCGGTGGAGCGTGCGCTGGCCATGGTCGACGCGGCGTTCGCCGCCGGAGCGGACTATATCAAGTTCCAGACTTTCCGCGCCGAGAAACTTGTAACCTCTCGCGCCGCGAAGGCGGAGTACCAGAAGGCGAACGACCCCGGAGGCGACTCGCAACTGGAGATGCTGCGCGCCCTCGAACTCTCCGAAAGCGAGTTCCGGCGCATAGCGGCCTACTGCCGAGGGTGCGGGATAGGCTTCATGTCGACCCCCTTTGACATTGATTCTGCGGATTTCCTGCATGAGATAGGCCAGGACTACTGGAAGATTCCTTCGGGCGAAATCACCAACCTGCCTCTTTTGCGTCACATCGGCGCTTTCCGCGGCAAGGTGATTCTTTCGACCGGAATGTCGACGATGGATGAGGTGAAGGCGGCAGTCGGTGTGCTTGCGGGTGCAGGCACGCCAAAGGAGGACATCATGCTGCTGCACTGTACCACTCAGTATCCGGCACCGTATGATTCGGTGAACCTTCTGGCGATGAACACCCTGCGCGAGGCGGGTTGCGGCGGTGTCGGCTACAGCGACCATACTCGCGGCATAGAGATTCCGATAGCGGCAACGGCACTTGGCGCCATGGTGATCGAGAAGCATTTCACGCTTGACCGGAACCTTCCCGGACCCGACCACCGGGCATCGCTCGAACCGTCAGAACTGCGGGACATGTGCGAGGCGATACGTAACACCGCTCTGGCACTCGGGAGCGCTGAGAAGACTGTCACAGATGCCGAACGGCCAAATATCGCGGTCGCACGCAAGAGCATTGTCGCCACGCGCCCCATTGCGGCAGGGGAAACATTTTCCGAAGAGAATCTTGGCGTCAAGCGTCCAGGTTCAGGACTGAGTCCGATGCTATGGGACGAGGTGGTTGGAAAACCGGCGCCACGTGCTTTCGACGTCGATGATTCTGTCACATTGGAATGAACTGCCAGGCAGGACGGATCGGGTGTGGAACCCTCGGCACCGGGAGATAGAAATGACCGCGATGATGTGTCATTATTGTTACAAAAATATCACATACGACACTCAAAACGGGCGAATAGTGGAGTGAAAAACAGTGGTTACAGCGATTGTAATAAAAATGTAACAATTTTGTTATGAATTAACACGTTGATAGTCAATACGATAAATAAGCCTTGTCTGTATTAAACATTTTTTAACACAAAAACTCTTTACAAGCGCGGATTCCCGATGTACTTTTGTGTGTCGAAAGACAAAAAAGGATGTCAGTCAAACATAAATTTTCCGATTTTTCAGTCTTTCGCTAACGTTTCATAGTGCTAGATCATCATTAAAAAATACAATCATGGGAACTGCTAAATTTCAGAACAATCTAATGGCGCTTCAGGCCAATATGCTTAACTTCGCATATATGCTGACCTCAAACCGTGATGATGCCTACGACCTTCTTCAGGACACCACCCTCCGCGTTCTTGACAACGAAGACAAGTACACCGACAATACCAACTTCAAGAGCTGGGTCTTCACCATCATGCGCAACATCTTCATCAACAATTACCGTCGTGCCACACGTGCGGCCACAATCGTTGACACCACCGACAACCTCTACCACCTCAACCTCTCGCAGGAGAGCGGCCTCGAGTCACCCGAAGGATCGTTCGGCGCAAAGGAAATCACTGCCGCCATCAACGAATTCTCCGATGAATACCGCATACCTTTCTCGATGCATGTAGCCGGCTACAAGTACAACGAAATCGCCGAGAAGATGGGTCTTCCCCTTGGAACGATCAAGAGCCGTATCTTCCAGGCCCGCCACATCCTTCAGAAGCGTTTCGCCGACTGCCGCTGATGAGGCATTCCGTTTCCGTGATGAAAAATCCTCTCCCTCCCCAGGATTAACTCTTCCTCACCGGACAATTCTTACCCCGTCCAAACATTTACACACGTACAACCGTCCGCGATAGCATGTAGGCCATATAAAGATAGCCGTCCAGATTCTT
>ERZ1106943.707-NODE-707-length-40672-cov-9.048157_pt1 | contig 40672 bp, 28 predicted proteins | sample MGYA00403671_ERZ1106943 | MGnify/ENA primary metagenome ERZ1106943 (study PRJEB35170, sample SAMEA104062427) | human gut metagenome | biome: human gut; feature: human-associated habitat; material: faeces | place: Denmark | collected 2012-06-14 ...
CCGCATCTTGGGATGCGGCGGTTTTTGCGCGCTATTCTCGCTCTATTGGTTTTCGTCCCGCTCCATCAGCTCGAGCAGATGCGCCGTCTCGGCAGCGGCGTCCGGCGCGTTTGCCTCGACCTGCAGGGCGGAAGCGTTCGCGTCCGGCCGGATGCTCAGCTCCCAGCCGCCGTCGCGCAGGTGCAGCCCGTCGGTAAAGTCCGCCCCGGCCTCCATCATGGCCTCCGAGACCGTGCGCATCAGGTGCGCGCGGTCGCGGCAGGGGACGGTGCGGCGGTTCGGGTCTGCGTGCGGGAGTTGCGGCGGCAGGTCGTCCGAAGCGTCCGGCTGCGCCGGGCTCAGCCGCCCGTCAAGCACGTCAAGACTGCACCGGTAGTAGGCGCGCGGCGTGCCGATGTCGCACCAGTAGCCGTCCATCGGCACGCCGAGGATCGGCTCGTGCGCCGCGAGCAGCAGCGGGAAGAGATCTTTGGCAAAATCAAACGGCTGATCTTCCGGCACATAGGCCATTGCCCGCGGGGAGACAATATAGATCCCGGTGTTCACGAGATCGGTCACGACGTGCTCCCAGTCCGGTTTTTCGATGAAGTGCTGCACAAGCCCCTGCCGGTCCTGCAGCACGAGCCCATACTGCAGCGGCTCTGCGTTCGGGTAGAGTGCGATCGTTACGGCCGCGTCCGCCTGCTGGTGCCGGCGATAGAGCCCCAGCAGGTCAAAGCTGCACGCGGCGTCGCCGCTGATGACGAGAAAATCCTCCCTGCCGTAAAAGTCGCTGCACGCGCGCACGCCGCCGGCCGTGCCGCGGGGTTCGGATTCGATGCGGTATTTCAGGTGCACGCCGTAGCTGCTGCCGTCGCCGCAGTGCTCCTGAATGACCTCCGGCCGGTAGCACAGCGTCATGCACACGTCCGTGAAGCCGTTGCGCCGCAGCAGATCCAGCAGCCGGTCGAGCACCGGCACGCCGACGAGCGGCACCATGGGTTTCGGCAGGCTTCCGGTGATGCTGCGCAGCCGCCGGCCCTGACCGCCGGCCAGTAAAATTGCTTTCATGCGCACGCTCCTTTCACGAATCTTCAGTAGGAAAGCGTCTTGTCAATACGGATAGAATCTGATATAATCATTGATTATCATAGGGGTAATAGCTTTTGCCCCGCAGGGTGCAAGGAGGTATGACGATGCGAGACCCCAAAGTCAGCAATGTACCCAATGAATCCAAGCTGCAGCGGGCGCTGATGCCCAATTCGCGGATGTTTCTGCTGTTTCTGATCGTGTTTGCAGTCATCACGTTCTTCTTCTCCGACCGGCTCTGGCTGTCGATCTGCGAGGGCGTCATCATTCTGCTGCTCATCATTTATTCGGTCATCATGCGCGCGCGCAAGCGCCGCACGCTCGAACGATATATTGAATCCGTCACCTATGATACGGAGTCTGCACGAAATAATACCCTGCAGAATTTCCCGCTGCCGATGGCGGTCTTTCGTCCGGCAGATTCGCAGGTCATCTGGGCCAACCAGAACTTTTTCGATCTCTGCGGCCGGCACAAGCCGACGGTCGATATGCGCATCACGGACGTGATCCCGGAGTTTTCCGGCCGCTGGCTGCTCGAGGGCAATACCCAGTGCCCGGAGCTGCTGGAGTATCAGGGCCATAAGTATCAGATCCACGGCAACCTCGTGCGCACGAATCCGGACGATGCCGCCAGCTACATGGGCATCACCTACTGGGTCGATGTCACGGATTATGAAAAGATCCGGCTGGAGTATTACGCTTCGCGCCCGATTATCGCCGTCATCGTCATCGATAACTACGATGAGCTCATCCGCGGCCTGACCGACCGCAAGCGCAACGAGCTGCGCGACGCCATTGAGGACAAGCTCCTGCAGTGGTGTGAGGGCAAGGGCGGCTTCTTCCGCCGCTATGACCGTGACCGGTATCTGTACGTGTTCGAGGAGCGGCATCTTGACGAGCTGCGCGAGAACAAGTTCGCATCCCTGCTCGACAGCGTGCACGCCGTGACCAGCCCAAGCGGCATCCGCGCCACCGTCAGCGTCGGCGTCGGGCGCGACGGCGACAGCCTCGATGAATGCTATAATTTCGCCATTCTCGGCACCGAGATGGCGCTCTCGCGCGGCGGCGACCAGGCCGTGGTGAAAAACCGCGTCACGTTCGAATTCTTCGGCGGCCGCGGCGGCGAGGTCGAGCGGCGCACGAAGGTCAAGTCCCGCGTCATGGCCAACGCCCTCAGCCAGCTCATTCAGGACTCGTCCAAGGTCTACGTCATGGGCCATAAATTCTCCGATCTGGACACGCTCGGCGCGGCCGCCGGCGTCTGCTGCATCGCGCGCAAGCTCGGCACGCCCTGCCGCATCGTCATGGATGCGAACAAGACGGCCGCCGGCCAGCTGCGTGACCGGATGCTGCGCGTGCCGGAGTACGGCAAAGCGTTCCTGTCTCCGCAGGAGGCGTATCTGCATGCCGACAGCCGCACGCTGCTCGTCGTGGTAGACACCAACCGCCCGGATCAGGTGGAAAACCGCAACTTGCTCGAAGCCTGCACCCGCGTGGCGGTCATCGACCACCACCGGCGTGCGGCAAACTATATCTCCAACGCGACCATGAGCTTCCACGAGCCGTATGCGTCGTCGGCCTGCGAGCTGATGACGGAGCTGCTCGAGGAGCTGGTCGAGCAGCCGGACATCCTGCGCGTGGAGGCGGAGGCAATGCTCTCGGGCATCATGCTCGATACGAAGGACTTCACCGTCCGCACCGGCGAGCGCACATTTGAGGCGGCGGCGTTCCTGCGCCGCGCCGGGGCCGATACCTCGGAGGTCAAAAAGCTCCTGCAGACGGACATGGAGCACACGGTCGCCCGCTATAAGATCCTGCAGACGGCGTCTATCTACCGCGCGGACATTGCCATTGCCGCGCCCACCGAGCCGCAGGACCGCATCGTCGCGGCGCAGGCGGCGGATGAACTGCTCAACATCGCCGGGGTCACGGCGTCCATGGTCATTTATCCGATGGGCGACGGGGATGTGTTCATCTCCGCGCGCTCGATCGGCGAACTGAATGTGCAGCTGGTCATGGAGGCGCTCGGCGGCGGCGGCAGCCGCTCGTCGGCAGCCGTGCAGCTGCATGACGTGTCGGTCGCGCAGGCGGTGCAGATGGCGCGCAAGGCGATCGACGAGAATCTGGAAAATTAAGCAAAGGAGTATCTTGCTATGAAAGTAATTTTGAATGTAGACGTAAAGGGCCAGGGCAAAAAGGGCGAGCTCAAGGAAGTGTCCGACGGTTATGCCCGCAACTATCTCCTGCCGCGCAAGCTTGCGACGGAGGCCACGGCCGACAATCTCAACGCCTTCCGCCTGAAGGAGAAGGCCAAGGCGGCGCAGATCGCCCGCGAGAAGGCCGAGGCGGAGGAAAACGCCAAAAAGCTCGGCGCCATTCAGGTGAAGATCGCGGCGAAGGCCGGCAGCAACGGCAAGCTCTTCGGCTCTGTCACCTCGAAGGAGATCAGCGACGCGCTGCACGAGCAGTTTGACCTCACCATCGAAAAGCAGAAGATCGTGCAGGCCGAACCCATCAAGAGCTTCGGCGCGTACGAGGTCAAGTGCAAGCTCGGCTATGAAGTTACCGGCACGATCCACGTGCTGGTCATCGAAGAGAAATAAACCGCGCGCAGGCGAGGGAGGGACCCGTCATGGAGGAGCTGCTGGGCAGACAGCCGCCCCATTCCGCTCCGGCGGAGCAGGCAGTCATCGGTGCGATGCTCATCGACCCGAGCTGCATCCCGGACGTGATCGAAAAGGTCAAGTCCGACGAATTTTATATTCAGGCCAACCGCGATATCTTTGATACCATCTTCGCCATGTTCTCCTACGGGCAGAGCGTGGACGCGGTCACGGTGCTCGAGCAGATGAAGGTCCGCGGTGTGTACAAGGACACGACGCAGCAGTACCTCATGGAGGTCATGCAGGTCACGCCCACGGCGGCGAACGTGCTCAAGTACGCGGCCATCGTGCGCGATCAGGCGCTGCTGCGCAACCTGCACACGGCGGCCGATGAGATCAACACCATGATCTTTGAGGGTTCCGGCGGAGCGGACGCCATGCTCGAGGCGGCCGAGCGCAAGATCTATGCGCTCCGGCAGGGACGCAATGTTGGCGGCCTGCAGCCGATCAGCATGGTCATCCAGCGCGTGTATGCAAACCTCTCCGAGGCGGCGAGCAGCGGCGGGGGCATCCCCGGCCTTGCCACCGGCCTGCCGGATCTGGATCAGACGATTCTCGGTCTGAACGCGGGCGAGCTCATCCTCATCGCGGCCCGTCCCGGCATGGGCAAGACGAGCCTTGCGCTCAACATTGCCCTGCACGTCGGCAAGACGTCCGGCAAGACGGTCGCGGTGTTCTCGCTCGAAATGGCGCGCGAGCAGCTCACGACGCGCCTGCTCGCGGGTGAGGGCCTGGTCGACAGCCAGAAGCTCCTGACCGGCAAGCTCTCGGCGGACGAGTGGCGGCGCGTCGGCGCCGCGGCCACGACCATCAGCGCGACGGATATCCGCATCGACGACAACCCGTCGCTGTCCGTTGCGGACATGAACGCCCAGTGCCGCCGCATCCCGAATCTTGGCCTTGTCGTCATCGACTATCTGCAGCTCATGCAGTCGGCCGGCAGCGGCCACGGCTGGTCGAATGAGAGCCGCACGCAGGCCGTCTCCGACATGAGCCGCATGCTCAAGATCATGGCCAAGGAGCTCAATGTTCCGGTCATCTGCCTGTCGCAGCTGTCGCGTGCCAACGAGTCGCGCCAGAATAAGCGCCCGATGCTGTCCGACCTCCGTGAGTCCGGCGCCATCGAGCAGGACGCGGACATCGTGCTCGCGCTCTACCGCGATGGGTATTATAACAAGGAGTGCGAGAATCCGAACCTCGCCGAGGCAATCATCCTCAAAAACCGCCACGGCGAGACCGGCACGCTCGAGCTCATGTGGCTGCCGGAGTACACGTCCTTCGCGGCCATCGAGAAGAAGTACGACGACGATGACTATTGATGCCATCATGCCCGGCGTGCGTGTGCTGTGTGCCGTGTCCGGCGGGGTGGACTCCATGTACCTCTTGCACCGGATGACGGCGCTGGGCGCGCAGCGCGGCTTTGCCGTCGGCTGTGCGCACTTCAACCACGGGCTGCGCGGCGCGGAGAGCGACCGCGACGAGGCGTTCGTGCGCGCGCAGTGCAAGAAACTGGGCGTGCCGTTTTATGCCGGGCGCGGCGATGTTGCGTCCGTGCGCGGCATGGGCACCGAGGCCGCCGCGCGCGAGCTGCGCTATGCGTTCTTGGCGCAATGCGCGCAGGCGCACAGCTACGACTGGATCGCCACGGCGCACACGGCGGACGACAACGCCGAGACGCTGCTGCTCAACCTCGCGCGCGGCTGCGGCCTGCGCGGCCTGACCGGCATCCCGCCGCAGCGCGGCAAGCTCCTGCGCCCGATGCTGGACACGACGCGCGCGCAGGCGGAGGCCTACCTGACCGCCCATGCCATCCCGCACGTGGAGGACAGCACGAACGCGGCCGATGCCTATGCCCGCAACCGCGTCCGGCACCATGCCGTGCCGGCGCTCGAGAGCGTGAATCCCGCCTTCGTGCAGCACGCGGCCGACACGGCAGCGCTCCTGCGCGAGGACGAGGCGTTTCTCAGTGGGCTGGCTGCGGATTTTCTGGCTGGGCAGATGCCCGCGGAGGGCATCCCGATCGCCGAGCTGCTGGCGCTGCCGCGCCCGGTGCGCGTGCGTGCGCTGCAGCAGGCGGCCGGACGGGAACTGTCGCGCCGGCATCTGCTGGCGCTCGAGCGGCTGTGTGACGGGGAAGGGCTCGGCTATGCCGATGTGCCCGGCCTGCGCGTGACGCGCGAGCAGGGTCGGCTGTTTTTCGGCGCGCAGGCGCTGCCGCCGCTCGGGACGCACATTCTGCGTCCGGGTGAGACGGCGGAGATCCCGGAGCTGGGGCTGCGCATCACGGTCGGCGTGCCGGAACCGTTTCGTGAAATTCACAGCGCGTTCACCACTTTTTGCTTTAAATCTGCGATCATCCATGATAAACTATCTGTTACGCCGCGGCGTCCGGGCGACCGGATCCGTCTGGCGGGGCGCGGCTGCACGAAGCGCGTGAGCGACCTGTTCGCCGAACGGGGGCTGACACAGGCCGAGCGCGACCGCGTGCCGATCATCCGCGCGGCAGATGCGCCGGCGGCCATCGCCGGTTTCGGCGTTGCCGAGCAATGCGCGGCGGCGCCGGGGCAAACCATGATCTGCATCCGAATGGAACAGATCCAGACATATGGGGGAGAATACTATGAGCGATATGAGAGATGACATTGCGTCTGTTCTGCTGTCCGCCGAGGAGATCCAGGCGCGCACGGCGGAGCTGGGTGCCCAGATTTCCAGGGATTTCGACGGCCGCGAGCCGCTGTTTGTCGGCGTGCTCAAGGGCTGCTTTGTGTTTATGGCCGACCTGATGCGCAGCGTGACCATCCCGTGCTCGGTCGATTTCATGGCTGTGTCGTCCTACGGCAACCAGACCACGACCACCGGCGCCGTGAAGATCAACAAGGATCTGAATCAGGACATCGAGGGCCGTGACATCATCCTCGTTGAGGACATTCTCGACAGCGGTGTCACGCTGCACTATCTCAAGGACTATCTCAGCGTCCGCCGGCCTGCCTCCATCACCATTGCCACCCTGCTCGATAAGCCCGCCCGCCGCAAGGCGCCGATCCACGCCGCCTATGCCGGCTTTGAGGTGCCGGATGCGTTCGTCGTCGGCTATGGGCTCGATTACGCAGAAAAATACCGCAATCTCCCGTACATCGGCGTGCTCAAGCCGGAGGTCTATTCCAACTGAGCGCCCCGGTGCGGATCCCATAAAGGACGTGATTTGATTTGAAACCTGATAAGAACCGTGCCAGAGGCATCGGGTTCTACCTGCTGATCGGCGTGATCATTCTCGCCGTCATCTTCTATCTGACCACACCGGCAGAGCAGAAGGAATACACCTATTCCGAGATCGAGGAACTGTTCCGCCAGGAGCAGGTCAAGTCGTTCTGCCTCGAGGGAGATGAGCTCACGCTCAATCTCTATTCTCCGGACAGCGATGGCAATACGACGATCAAAAAGACGCTGTCGAATCCCACCTGGTTCCGTGAGGATCTGGGGGATCTGATCGAGCAGCAGACCGCCAGCGGCGTGCTGACGGAGTATGATTACGTCAAGGGCTGGACGGCGCCGTGGTGGATGTCCATCCTGCCGTACCTGATCACAATCGTGCTGTTCGTCGGCGTGTGGTACCTGCTCATGAACAAGGCGGGCGGCGGCGGAGCGCCGGGCGTCGGCAAGTTCGGCAAGGCGCACACGCGCACCGGCGAGGACAACCTCAAGAAGGTTACGTTTGCCGATGTCGCCGGCGCGGAAGAGGAAAAAGAGGAGCTGTCCGAGATCGTGGACTTCCTCAAGCGCCCGCAGAACTATACCGCGATGGGCGCGCGCATCCCCAAGGGCGTGCTGCTCGTCGGCCCTCCGGGCACCGGCAAGACGCTCATGGCCCGCGCAGTCGCGGGCGAGGCAGGCGTGCAGTTTCTGTCCATTTCGGGCTCGGACTTTGTCGAGCTCTATGTCGGTGTCGGTGCATCGCGTGTGCGCGATCTGTTCGACCAGGCCAAGAAGGTCGCCCCGGCCATCGTGTTCATCGACGAGATCGACGCGGTCGGCCGCCAGCGCGGCAGCGGTCTCGGCGGCGGTCACGACGAGCGCGAGCAGACGCTCAACCAGCTGCTCGTCGAGATGGACGGCTTTACGAATAACGAGGGCGTCATCGTCATGGCGGCGACCAACCGCGCCGACATTCTCGATAACGCGCTGCTGCGCCCCGGCCGCTTTGACCGGCGCGTGTATATGGGTCTGCCCGATATCAAGGGCCGCGAGGAGATCCTGAAGGTCCACGCCCGCGGCAAGCCGCTGGGCGACGATGTGGATCTCAAGAGCATTGCGCGCGGCACGGCCGGCTTTGCCGGTGCGGATCTGGAGAACCTCCTCAACGAGGCCGCCATCATGGCCACGCGCAGCAAGCGCCGCTTCATCATGCAGGCGGATATCGACGAGGCGATCCTGAAGGTCGTCATGGGCCCGGAGAAGAAGAGCCGCGTCGTGTCCGAGCGTGCGCGCCGCCTGACGGCGTACCACGAGTCCGGCCACGCGATCGCGTCGTTCTTCCTCAAGAACTCCGACCCCGTGCACTATATCACCATCATCCCGCGTGGCGCTGCCGGCGGCTTCACCTGGTATCGCAAGGCCGAGGACGCTGAGAACTTCACGTCCCGCGGCGAGATGTTTGACAGCATCGTCTCCGCGCTCGGCGGCCGCATTGCCGAGCAGCTCTTCCTTGACGATATCTCCACCGGCGCGTCCAACGATATCCAGCAGGCGACGAACATCGCCCGCGACATGGTCATGAAATACGGCATGTCCGAGAAGCTCGGCCCGATCTCGTTCGACGATTCGAGCCACAGCATCTTCATCGGCCGCGATTTCGGCACCACGAAGAGCTATTCCGAGGAGACCGCCGCCACGATCGACGAGGAGGTCAAACACCTCTTCGACCAGGCCTACGCCAAGTGCGAGGCGCTGCTGCGCGAGCACGCCGACCTGCTGACCGGCCTCGCGGAGTACCTGCTCATCCACGAGACGATCGAGGGCGATGACTTCCGCTACTACTGTGAGCACGGTGTGATGCCCGTCCACCCGGACGACACCATTGAGCCGCCGGCGAAGGTCATCCGCAGAATGGACGAGGCCCCCGAGACCCCGCAGCCGGACGCGGAAGCGCCGGCCCAGCCGGAGGCACCGTCCGCACCGGATGCGGACGCTCCGAACAGCGATCCCGGCGAGCAGCCGTAAGCCGTCCGCGCGCAAAACACGATCACGATCAAAAGGCCGCAGCGCATATGCGCTGCGGCCTTCTTGCTGCCCGGCGCGCGGCGTATGCGCCGCACACTGTCCGGGGAAGCAACGATATCTAAACGATATATAGAAGAGCCGCCCCCGGGAAAAGGGGCGGCTCTCGCTGTTGCTGCGGCGCGGACGCGGCTGCATCCGCGCCTTGAGTGGGGGGAAGGAAATAGGGGTGGATGTATAGAAAGGATGGTGTGTGGAGCGTGTTATGCGATCAGAAGGACGCCTTGATGCTGTTGATGGTCTCTTCGGCTTCCTTGACCATGCGGTCGAGCAGAACCTTGACCGGCACGACATCGTGCACGAGACCCATGCCCATGCCGGCGCAGAAGATCGCGCTGTCGACATTGCCGTCCTGGAAGGCCACGCGGGTCTTCTGGCCGGTGATGACGGGCATCTGCTCCTTGAGGATGTCCATCGGGCCCTTGCCGGTGCGCAGGCCGCGGTTCTCGATCTCGTTGGCGAGCAGGGAAGCGTTGTTCTTGGACACGCGCATCATGCTGCCGATGGTCTTCTGGCAGAGTACGGTGTCCTTTTCAGTGTGGTTGATGACCCACTGGCGGTGGTTGTCGGAGATCGGGCACTCATCGACGCACACGAAGCGGGTGCCCATGGCAACGCCGGAAGCGCCGAGCGCGAGCGCGGCCGCGAGGCCGTGGCCGTCCGCGATGCCGCCGGCGGCGATGACCGGGATCTTCATGTCCGCGGCGCAGCGGCGCGCGATGACGAATGTGCCCACGCCGTCAGCCGACGGATGGCCGCCGACCTCGTAGCCGGCGATGATGACGCCGTCGAGTCCCTTGCGCTCCATGCTCATGGAGACCTTGTAGTTCGGGCACTTGTGGAAATGACGCATGCCGGCGGACTTGATGTCGGCGATGAATTCGCGCGGATCCTCGGCGCTCGTCTCGATAGCGGCAACGTGCTTTTCGCCGCACAGACGGATGGTCTTGCGGATCTCCTCGTTGTCCAGACGCTGGGTCGGGGCGAGGGAGATGTTGACGATGTAGGGCTTGTTGGTCAGGCTGTTCATCTCGTCGAGCGCGTCGGCAAACTCGTCGAGCGTCGGCCAGCAGGTGACGTTGATGGTGCCGATACCGCCGGCGTTGCACACGGCGGCCGCGAGCTGCGGCACGGCTAGCCACTGCATTCCGCTCTGGACGATCGGGTACTCAATGCCAAACATTTCAGTCAGTTTTGTTTTCATGTATGCTACCTCCTAATGATGTTTAATGGTTTGAAAAAATGCGTCTGTCGCCTTGCTAATCAAAAATATATCAAAGCGGGGCGGGGGTCTCAACAGTATTCAGACCAAAGTTGCGGCCGGGCGCAGCGACGTGTTTTGGAGGAAATGTACAAAGCGCGTACGGCTTGCAAAAAACGGATAACCCAGCGCAATGCGCACCCGTTTTTGTACAATTCGGGCGGAAAGTGTGCAGAGAATACCTAATTTAATACTTGAAAATCAGCAGTATGTGTGTTTTCCGGCCGCTTGGTTATGGAGTACAAAAAAATGATTTTTCTCTCTGCGGATTTCGTAGTCTTTGTTGGTGAAAAAGCGCTGAATTCGGTGTAACCTAAAACCAACTTGACAGATAATTAACTAACGAAAGCGCAAGTTGAGAACCATTCATTAAGGAGGAGTGAAACTCATGAGCAAGCAAATGAAAAAGACGATTTTCGGCATTCTGGGCGGTATTGTCCTGATGCTGCTGATCGCCTACCTGCCGCCGGAAACGGAAATGATGAGCCGTCAGGGCTGGCAGTATCTCGGGTGCTTCGGCTTCCTGCTGACGTGCCTGATCTCCGGCGCCCTGCCGGACTGGGTCGCGACCCTTGCGACCATGGTCATGCTGCTGGTATTCAAACTCGGCAAGGTGGCGGACGTCACGGTCGAGTTCTCCGGCACGACCGTCTGGCTGTGCATCGGCGTGTTCATCATGTCGGTCGGCATCAACAACAGCGGCTTCATGAAGCGCCTGGCGCTGTGGGTCCTCACGAAGTTCCCCGGCACCTATCGTGGCCAGGTCACGGCCATGATGCTCGCGGGCATCATCACCACCCCGATGATCCCCAGCTCCTATGCCAAGACCTCCATCATGGCGCCCCTGATCGGCCAGGTCTGTGAGGCTGTCGGCGCGGAGCCGAACAGCAAAGCGGCCCGCGGCCTGTGGTTTGCCAACTTCATGGGCACGTACATCCTCGGCATTGCCTTCATGTCCGGCTCGGCGTTCGTTGCGCTGATGATCGGCTTCATGCAGGGCCTCGCCTTCACCTGGGGCTCCTGGCTCAAGTGCACGATCGTCTGGTATCTCGTGCTCATCGTTCTGACCTATCTGTACTGCACGATCATCTGCAAACCGAAAGAAAAGCTCGCCGGCGACGTGACCTTCCTCAAGGAGCAGTACAAGGCGCTCGGCGCCATCTCCAAGAAGGAGAAGCAGGGCATCATCATCGTTGCCATCGCCATTATCCTCTGGATCACCCAGAAGCTGCACGGCGTGGACGCCGGCTTCGTGGCCATCGCGGCTGACGTGGCGTTCTTCGCCGCCGGCCTGCTGACGGCGCCGGAGGCCAACGCCAAAGGCCAGTGGACGCTTGTCGTCTTCATCGGCGGCATCCTCAGCATCGCCAAGTTCATGAACACCACCGGCGTCAGCGCATGGCTGGCCAGCCTGCTCGGCCCCATCTTCGCGCCCATCATGAGCAGCCCGTATATCTTCGTTCCCTGCCTGTGCATCATCACGTTTGCCCTGCGTTACGTGATCGTGTCCCAGACCTGCATGCTCACGATGATGATCGCCATCTTCGGACCGCTCATGGAGGCACACGGCATGAGCATGTTCATCCTCGTCTTTGTCGAGTGGCTGTGCGGCACGTACTGGAACACCGCTTACGGCAACCCGTCCGTGGTCGGCTTCATCAAGATGACCGGCGACAAGTGCGTCGACTATCCCTGCGCGCAGAAGGCTTCTTACGCCTACATGGTCATAACGATCATCGCCATGCTGGCCAGCGTCCCGCTCTGGCAGGCGATTGGTCTCTGCTGATCCGAATATCCCCGTCAGATCCACCGTCCCCTGTGCAGACATTCTCTGCACGGGGGACACTTTCCAGATGCGCCGCTGGTCAAGGTGCCTAATTTCGCCGCTGCGATCGGTGGTCACTTTCGTAGCCGGTGCTCTGGGATGCGGTGTGCAGAGTTGATATAGTAGTCATAGTCAGAAAGGTAACATTCCGGCACATTGCCGGTCATACACAGCGTTTGAAAGGAGAAAAACATCATGATCAAAACCAGACTTACCGAGCTTGTCGGGCTCAAATACCCCATCATCCAGGCCGGCATGGGTCCGTATCCGGTCACCAGCCTGTGCATCGCGGCGGCCAACGCTGGCTGTCTCGGCCTGTGCAGCACATTTGCCACCACGTCCCGCGAGACCAACCCCATCGTCTTTGAAGACTTCTGCAAGCAGGCACACGCCGAGACCACCGATGACGATGTGACCATCTTCAAGAAAATGTTCACCCGCGTGTTTGAAGAGACCAAGGAGTCCGACGGTATCTTCGGCGCGAACGTCATGGTCTCTGCGGAGGTCAAGGCCAATGCCATGAAGGTCATGCAGGCCATCAAGGAGCTGCGCGAGGCCGATCCCGAGATGAAGCGCCGCTTCCGCGTGCTCGTCACTACGGCCGGCGACCCGATGCCCTGGGCAAACTTCGTCAAGGAGCAGGGCATGATCTGGATGCACGTGTTCCCGGGTGTGCGCACCGCGGCCCGCTGCAAGAAGGCCGGCGTGCAGGTGCTCATCGCCTCCGGCCACGAGGGCGGTATGCACACGGCGTGGCAGCCGGTGCACAGCATGACGCTGCTGCCGGACATCATCGAGAAGTTCTCTGACGAGAACACGCTCGTGTGCGGCACCGGCGGCTTCTGCGACGGCAAGTCGATCGCGGCGGCCTTCGCCATGGGCGCTGACGGCGTGCAGATGGGCACCCGCTTCCTCGCCACCGAAGAGAGCGATTTCTGCGAACTGTGGAAGAAGATGGTCGTCGACTGCGCCGACGGCGGCACGATCATTGCCCGCGGCTTTGTCGGCCCGGCGCGCTGGCTGCGCAGCGACGTGTCCCTGCAGCATGCTTACAACACCGCCAAGGAAGCCCCCGGCTCCTACGTCGGTGTGCCGGATGACTTCTCGAGCATCCCGATGGAGCTGCTGACCTTCGAGCGTTACGGTATTGCCGCGACCTATAAGGGCGACGTGGAGCACGCCATGGCCGGCGCCGGCGAGTGCGCGCAGCGCATCACCGATCTGCCCAAGACCAAGGACATGGTCGAGAAGGTCATGGGCGACGCCGAGACCATCATCCGCGGCCTGGCGGCAAAGTATGTCGCCGACTGAGCTCTGCGCAAGAGAAAGGAGCCAGACATGGCGGAAATGAACGCAGCCTTTTTTGAAGAGGCGAAATACAATCTCCAGCACGGGAAGATCAACTTCCTGAACGTGGCCGGGCTCATCCCGGAAGTCGCCGAGGAGCGCCATGTGGTCGTGCGTCTGCCTGCTAACAGCATGCACCTTAACCACGTGAACATCGTCTATGCCGGCAGCTATTTCGTGCTGGCCGAGTCCTCGGGCGCCACGCTGATCAAGTGCACCTATGCCGGCAAGTATGTGCCGATCATCAAGAGCGTGAACATTGATTACCGCAAGCCGACCAAGCGCGACCTGATCGTGGACATCTCCATGACGGAGGAAGAAGCCAAAGAGCGCATTGCCTATGTCGAAGAGCACGGCAAGGGGCAGTACCCGCTCGATGTGCCCGTCATGGACGCCGACGGCGTGCATTGCGCCGATGTGCACATCGTGTTCTACCTGATGCCGAAACCGTAAAGAGCGATTTTTCCCTTTGTTTCCCGCGCCGCATCCGCCCGTTCGGATGCGGCGCTTTTTTCGTGCCGGAAGCGCCCGAAAATCTATGGCAACACAGCACAAAAATGCATGTCCGCAGGGGCAAAAGAATTGTAAGAAATACAGGTAACAAGCGCCGAAACAATCGTTATAATATAGACAAAGCATCGGATCCATTTCATTTCAACAAACTGAAAACCGTTGCAATTTCAGAAAAAATCTGCATCAACAAGGAGGCTATATCCATGAGAAAACCACTCGAGGGACTGTTCGTGGTCGAGATGACCAGCTACTGGTCCGCGACGACGACGGCGCGGTTCCTGCGCGACATGGGCGCGCGTGTCGTGCGCGTTGAGACCCCGCCTATCGGCGACTTCTGCCGTTACTACGGCCGCTCTATGGGCATGCCCATCACGGCGGAAGAGAACCCCATCCACGATATTTTCAACGGCGGCAAAGAGTGCGTCGCGCTGGATCTGAAAGATCCCAAGAACCTCAAGCTCATGCAAAACATGCTCGCCAAGGCGGACGTATTCATCACTAGCACCCGCACGGCCGGCCTGAAAAAGCTCGGTCTGGACTGGGAGACGCTGCACGCCAAGTACCCGAAGCTCGTCATGGGTCAGGTCACCGGCTACGGCATCAACGGCCCGCTGGTCAACCGCCCCGGCATTGACGCGATCGCTTATTTCGGCGCCAACGGCGTCATCCTTGACACCCGCACCGATCCCGACAGCCCGCCGATCTACCCGCCTGCCGGCATGGGCGACACGACGACCGGCATCACGCTGCTCAGCGGCGTGCTGGCAGCCCTGCTCGCAGCGCGCGAGACGGGCGTGGGCGACTACGTCATGACGTCCCTGTACGGTACCGGCAACTTCGTCACCGCCGGCTTTGCCACGAACTGCAACTACGGCTATGAGTGGCCGCGGGAAGCGCACACCATGAGCCCGCTCGGCCAGGGCTACAAGTGCCGTGACGGCCGCTACATCTACGTGTTCGTCAACGACTATACGAGTGTCTGGCCGAAGTTTGCCAAGGCGCTGCGTCTGCCGGAAGAGGTCGTGACCGACCCGCGCTTCACGACCAAGGAGTCGACGACGATCATTGCCAACCGCTCCGCGCTCGTGGACATCATCCGTGAGTACGCGCTCAAGCGCGACGCGCAGGATATCCTCGACGAGCTCGTCGCCTACGATGTGCCGAGCTGCATCCTTAACCAGTACAAGGATCGCTTTTCCGGCGAGTGGCTCGAGCAGTCGGTCTCCAACGGCTACCTGATCGAGCACACCTATCCGTCGGGCAACAAGGCGTATCTGGCGCAGATGCCGATCTATTTTGACAGCCTCGGCGTGCAGGATCTCTATGCACAGCACAGAGCGCTGGGCGCGGACAACGAAGCCATCGAGAAGGAATTCGGCGACGGCGAATAAAAGCGCATCTCCCGATCAAAAGCAGGGCCGCAACAGCGGCCCTGCTTTTTTGCGTCTCCGTGGTCAGAACGGCAAAAAGCGTCCCCATCTGCCGGGCAGACGGGGACGCGCCAGTGTGCTGTATTTTCGCGTGCTCAGCGGTTTTTCAGCGCCTGGATGAGCACCTTGCCGGTGGCGTTCTTCGGCAGCTCCGGCAAGAATTCCACCTCACGCGGCATGCGGAACGACGGCATGTTGGCGCGGCAGAATGTCTGCACCTGCTCGACCGTCAGTGACCGGCCGGGCTTGCAGACGATGCTCGCCTTCACGTGCTCGCCCCACTTCGGGTCGGGCATGCCGTAGACGGCGGCTTCGGCGATCTCGGGCATTTTCAGCAGCACGTCGATGACTTCCTCGGGGTAGATATTCTCGCCGCCGGAGATGATGAGCGAATCCTTGCGGCCGCGCAGGTAGAGATAGCCGTCCTCGTCGAGATAGCCCACGTCGTGCGTGAAATACCAGCCGTCGCGGATCACGTCCGCGGTCTTTTCCGGCATCTGATAGTAGCCGAGCATCATGCCCTGCCCGCGCACGCAGATCTCGCCCTCCTCACCGGCATCGCACAGCGAGCCGTCCGGCCGCACGATGCGCACGGCGGCGCCGGGCAGCGCCCGTCCGACCGAGGTGAGATACCGTCCGCCGAGGATCAGGTGATCCTCCGGGAGCAGCGCCGTGACGGTGCTGGCCATCTCCGTCATGCCGTAGGACTGATAAAAGCGGCAGTTGAGCCGGTCGAGCGCGCGCCGCAGCAGATCCGGGGAAATGGGGCAGGTGGAGTAGTTGATGACCTTCAGCTGCGACAGGTCGTAGTTTTTGCGGTCCATCTCATCGAGGATGCCCTGCAGGATCAGCGGGATGACGCCGATGGCGCGCACCTTTTCCCGCACGAGACTCTCCACATAGTCGCTCACGGTGAAGTTCGGGATCATGATGAGCTTACCGCCGGTCGCCAGCGTGAGATAGGCGCCGGTGCACGCGGAGTGGAATAGCTGCGAGATGTACTGATAGACCTGCCCGTCCGGGAACTCCAGCGTTTCAAGCATGCTCTCAAGCTGGTTGAGATAGCGCGCGTGGGAGTAGACCACGCACTTCGGCCGCCCGGTCGTGCCACTCGTGTGCATGTGGTAGGCGGGGGCGTCGGGCGCAACGACGGTCTCCACCGGCGTGTCCGGCATACCTGCGAGCAGGGAATAGAGGGCGGAGCGACCGTCGGCTTCCGGCGTCAGGGACAGGAACGTGATGCGTCCGGCATAGTGCTGCCGCAGGGCGTCGCCCCAGTCCTCGCGCTCCGGCTTGAAGAAGGCGCACCGGACCTCGTTGAGATCGAGCAGGTAGATCATTTCTTCCGGCGCGAGCCGCCAGTTGAACTTGACCACGGTGCCGCCCAGCTTCAGGATCGCAATTTCCGCGATCATGACCTCCGGGCAGTTGCGCGAGATGATGGCGACGCGGTCGCCCGGCGCAATGCCGAGACTGCGCAGGCAGTGCGCCGTCCGGTAGATGAGTGCCTGCAGCTCCCGGTAGGTGATGCGCCAGTCGCCGAATACAATGGCCTCACGCTCCGGGCAGCGTGCAAAGCTCTCGTCGAGGATCTGACCGACGCCGGTCGTTTTTTGAAATCTGCTGATGTTATCCATATCTGGCTCGCTCCTATACAAAATCATTCGAACGCTCCGACAGCTTGTTAATTTATTATCTTATTCGCATTATATCGAACCACCGCGGACAGGTCTTCATAGGAGACTACGAATTTATGCGCCGCCCGGGTGTCTGCTTTTAGGCAAAATGAAAGCAGCAGCGCCCTTTACGCGCACGCAATCGTAGAAAATGCACAGTGCGCGGCGGCGAGAAAAACCGCATTTCGTAACAAATGCCCTGAACAATTCGCCATGTTATTGTTACAATAAAGACAAAGATGAGGCGAAAAAGCCGCAAAAACACGGAGAATTCGGACAAAAGCGCGAAAGTTGCGCCAATGGCTTCCAATTTCATCGTAGGAGTCTCCAAAAATTCGGATCTCCGGTGTTTTTGCGGAAAGGAACTTTTTTCCTCAAAATTTGTGTGGAAATATGCACTTGTGACTGCCGTTTTGCGCAGCACGGAAAGGAGAGAATCATGACGCTGTCCGTGGAAATGATCGCCGAGAGCATGCAGCCGTTCGGCGCGCGGGTCGTAATGCAGCAGGAGCGGACATTTGCCTTCCGCCGGGTCCAGATGCTCACGCCCGAGTCCGAGAACACGCTCGAGGAAGACGTGCTCTACGTCAGCGAGCCAAAGGTGGTCCGCCGCTTACCGAAGGGGCTGCTGCACGACCACTTTTTCGTTGTCCGGGCGCGACCGGAGGATGCGGAGCCCGTTCGCCCCGGTGTCAATGCGCTGCTGTATGACGAACAGTATTCTCTCGGCGCGGTGACGAACCACCTGCTCACACTGTTTGACCGCCTGCAGACACTGGAGTATCAGATGCGTCTGGCCGTGCGCGCGCACGCCGGGCTGGAGCCGCTGATGGAGGTCGGGCGGAAGATGATCCCGGACGCGACGATCGTCGTCGTCGACTCGGCGTATAACATCATCGGCGCCACGCGCGAGCGCGGGTCGGGCAATATCTATGTCGATCAGATGCTCGAGCAGGGCTATTACGACAAGGACTCGCTGCAGCTCATGGCGGAGGCCGGCTATTTTGAAGTCAGTGACCGGTACCTGCGTCCGGTGCTGTCGGTGCCGCCGAATATCTGCAACGACCCCGTGATCCTGCGCTCCTACATTGCCAACGGGATGTTTTATTCCTTTGCCGGTTGCTATTTCCCTGGCCGGCTGCCGACGATGGTGGATCAGGAGCTGTTCCGCTGCTTTACCGAGCAGCTCGACCATTACTTCCGCGAGACGGGCTTTTACAGCCAGAGCATGCCGCAGCGCCAGCAGATGATCCATGATCTCCTGCGCTATGGGGAGGAGAATCCGGAGCTGGTGCGCGACCGTGCGCGCGGCCTGCGCCTGCCGGAGACGGGCGACTTCCGTCTCGGCTATGTCGAGTTCGACGAGCAGGCGTCCACCTCGAAGGCAGGGTACATGGTGCTGCAGCTGCGCGCGTGGAGCAACGTGGCCAATTATGGCGTGATGCAGTATCAAAACAGCGTGCTCATCCTCTTTCAGGACTGGCACGATTACCCGGTCGGGGAGCAGCTTTTGTTCCGCGAGCGGTGGGACGAGCTGCTGACGCTGCTGGGCAAGAACCATGCGCATATCGGCGTGAGCCTGCTGTTCACGGAGCTGGGACGCCTGCGCATGGGCTACGATCAGGCGCGGACCGCCATCGAGATCGGCCGCAAGCTGGATCCCGATGCGCTGGAGTATCACTATTCCAAGTATTATCTCAACGACATGCTCGAATGCTACCGGGAAAAATTCGCGCTCGATGACGTCATTGTGCGCTATCTGGATCAGCTTGCCGGGGAGCGCGGCTACAGCAACAGCAACCTCCTGCTGCTGTACCACTACCTGAACACGGAGCGCAACATTTCCCTGACCGCTAAGCGCGTGCACATGCACCGCAACAGCGTTATTTACCGCCTGCAGCGCATTCAGGACGTGCTCAATCTCGACCTGGACGACCCGGATGTGCGTCTGCGGCTGATGATCACGTTCAAGATCCTGCGGATGGAGGGCAAGCTCCCGGAGATCACGGACGAGCCGCCGGAGCCGGACAACGGCGGAAGCGACCGCCTGACGCTTGTGGAATGAGCCCGCGAAAAGAGAAGAACAGCACACGGCAGCGCCTCCCGGGGCGCTGCCGTGTGCTGCTTCCGATCGGGGTCAGGTCTGCTGCTCGGCCTGTGCCTGCAGCGCGCGCTCGCGGGCCTTGCGCTCGCAGTGCGCGTAGTAGCTGTTGCCCATCTCCTCAAATTTCTCTTTCGGCAGCAGCAGCTCTTCGAGCGGTTTGCGCGTCTTCGGCAGGATCGTGCCGTAGCTGCCGTAGTCCTCGCCGGCCTGGCGGACATAGCCGAGGTATTCTTCCACACGCTCCTGCAGCGGCGGCACCGGCATCATCTCGCCCTCGCCGCAAAAGAGCGTCGTGTAGTTGCCCACGCCGAGCATGAGGTCAAACTGTGCGAGCACGGCGTCGTAGTTGCCCTTGGGGGAGAAAAAGCCGCAGGTCGAGATCAGCACATGCCGCTGGTGCGACTGGTCGTAGCGCGTGACGTGCTTGCCGTTGCCCTTGCCGTCGGTGCGGTCGCACATGACGGGGCGGTTGATCGGCACCGTGCGGTCGAGAAAGCACTTGAGCTGGCCGGGCAGGGCGTAGTAGTAGAGCGGGAAGCTCCACACGACGAGGTCGGCCGTGACGTAGCTTTCGATCGCGGCGGCCATGTCGTCGTCGCGGAAGCACTTGCCCGGCGTGCGCTTCCAGCAGTTGAGGCAGCCGAGGCACGGCTCAATGTGCATTTTGGCCACGGTCAGTTCTTCGACCTGCGTGTCGCAGGTCTTGGCGAGCCCTTCGAGAAAGGCGCGCGTCATGCGCAGCGAGTTGCTGCGCTCCATGCGGGGACTTCCGTTGATGACAAGAATGTTCATGGATGTTTCCTCCTGGTTTATTCGCACGTGTAGCGGCCGGGGCGCTTTTCGAGCATGGCGGCGGCCGCCTCGGCCTTGTCCTTGGTCGATACGGTGTAGATGCCCTGGATCTCCTCGGCCAGCAGGCCCACGGAGGTGCCGGCGTCGGTAGCGATGTTGATGCACTTTTTGCACATCTGCACGGCGATCGGCGGCTTGGCCGCAAGCTTTTCGGCATAGGCCAGCGTCGTCTGCTCCAGCTCGCCGAGCGGCACCACGCGCTCCACGAGCCGGATGCGCGCGGCCTCCTGCGCGTCGATATCCTCGCACGTCATGGCCAGCAGCTTTGTCATGCCGGGGCCGATGAGCTTGGTCAGGCGGGTCGTGCCGCCGAGGTCGGTGCTGATGCCGACGTCGACCTCCCGCAGGGAAAACTTCGCGTTGTCGGCGGCAATGCGGATATCGCACGCCGTGATGAGCTCGATGGCGGTGCCCATGCACGCGCCCTGGATGCCGACCACGACCGGCAGGTTGCACTCGCTCCAGAAGCGGTAGGCCTGCTGCCAGTGATAGACGCCGTAGAGGCTGCGCCCCGGCTTGCCAATCACCGCTTTGGCGTAATTGAGGTCGATGCCGGCGGAGAAGTGCCGGCCGTCTGCCAGCAGCGCAATGGCGCGCAGGTCGTGATCGCCGACGATCTCGGTCTGCTGCAGCTCGATCATGGCCTCGTAAAACGGGGCGCTGATGGTGTTGAGCTTTTCCGGCCGCGCGAGCCGCACGATGCCGACGGCGCCGCGCCGCTCAAAGCTCAGAAATTCCTGATAGGACATGATCTGGCTCCTTTCTTTATGTCTTTATGCCTGCTCCGGTTTCCGGCGCTGACGCAGCGCCTTTGTCAGAGCGGGTACGATCTGAAACAGGTCGCCGACGATGGCGTAGTCCGCCACCTGAAAGATCGGCGCGTTCGGGTCGCGGTTGATGGCGATGATGGTGTCGGATGCGCTCATGCCGATCAGGTGCTGGATCGCGCCCGAAATGCCGCAGGCAATGTAGACGCGCGGGCAGACGGTCTTGCCCGTCTGGCCGACCTGATGGATGGGGGAGATCCAGCCGGCGTCGACCGCTGCGCGGGATGCGCCCACGCAGCCGCCGACGGTGTCGGCCAGCTCCTGCAGCAGCGCGAAATTTTCCGGTCCCTTCAGGCCGCGTCCGCCGGAGACGATGATCTGCGCCTCGGTCAGATTCGCGGTCGCGGCGTCGAGCACCGGGATCAGCTCCAGCAGCTCCGTGCTGCTCCGCCGGGCGTCCTCCGGCAGCGATTCCACAAAGACCGCGCCGGTGCGCGCGGGGTCAAATGCCGGCGCGCGGAACACGTTCGGCCGCACGGTGCCCATCTGTGGCTTCGTGTCGGGGCAGATATTGGTCGCCATCAGATTGCCGCCGAAGGCCGGCCGCGTCCAGAGCACGCAGCGGTGCGCGTCCACGTCGAGATGCGTGCAGTCGGCCGTCAGCCCCGTGTGCAGCCGGCAGGAGATGCGCGGCCCGAGGTCGCGCCCCACGTTCGTCGCGCCGATCATGAGCACTTCGGGCGCGTATTTGCGCACGAGGCGGCACATGGCGGCGGTGAAAATGTCCGTATTGTAGTGCGCCAGGGCGGGATCTTCCATGGTGATGACCGTGTCGGCGCCGCAGCCGATCGCCTGCGCGGCGAGCGTGCCGGCGTGCGGGTCGAGAATGACGCCGACGAGCTGTTCACCCATCTTGTCGGCGAGCAGGCGCCCCTGTCCCAGCAGCTCCAGCCCGACGCTGCGCAGCTGCCCGTCCTCCGTCTCGAGGAAGACCCAGACGTGTTTGCTCTCAGACATGATCCCCGCCTCCTTCCAGCGAGATGTGCGCCGCGTCGAGCTGCGCCAGCAGGGACGCCACGGCGGCCTCCGGCTGCGCGCCGTCGATGCGCACGGTCTGCTTGGTGCGCACGGGCACGAATGTTTTTGATACCTTTGTCGGTGAGCCGTGCAGGCCGATGCAGTCGGGATCGAGTGCCGGCAGATCGTCCGCCGTCAGCGTCTGCGGCTGCATGCGGTTGGCCTGCAGCTTGCGCATGACGTTCGGCAGCCGCGGCTCGTTGATGGCCTTCACGACCGTGACCACGGCCGGCAGCGGCGCGCGCAGCACGCGGTAGGCGCGCTCGCCCTCCTGCCGGATGCGGATCGCGCCGTCCTCGATCGTGATGGTGCATGCGCACGTGAGCTGCGGCAGCCCCAGATGCTCGGCCAGCATGGGGCCGACCTGCGCCGTGTCGCCGTCGATGGCCTGCCGGCCGCAGAGGATCAGGTCAAAGCCGCCGAGCGCCCGCACGGCCTGTGCGAGCGTGTAGCTTGTGGCATAAGTGTCCGCGCCGCCGAAGCACCGGTCGGACACCAGCACCATCCGGTCGGCACCGAGGGCGTAGCACTCGCGCAGCGCCTGCGCCGCCTGCGCCGGCCCCATGGTCATGGCGGTCACGGTGCCGCCGAGCGCCTCGCGGAGCTGCACGGCCGCCTCGAGCGCGTATTTGTCAAAGGGGTTGACGGTGCTCGGCACACCGGCGCGGATGAGGGTGTTGGTTTTCGGATCCATGCGGATCTCGGTCGTGTCCGGGACCTGCTTGATACAGACGAGAATGTTCACGCGGCACCGCCCTCAGCCGAGCAGCGTCTTGCCGATGACCTGACGCTGCACCTGGTTCGTGCCCTCGAAGATGCTGTAGATGCGCGCGTCGCGCAGCAGCTTTTCCAGCGGGTATTCGCGGCTGTAGCCATAGCCGGCAAAGACCTGCAGGCCCATGTTCACCACGTCGTAGCACATTTCCGAGGCAAAGCATTTGAGCGAGTTGCCGAGCGTGCCGATCGGGATGCCGGCGTCCGTCATCTGCGCGCCGTAGACCGCCATGGCGCGCGAGGCCTGAATGCGCATCTCCATGTCCGCGATCAGGAACTGAATGCCCTCGAGTTTTGCGATCGGCCCGTGCTTGAAGCTGCGCTCCCTGGCGTAGTCCACGGCCAGATCCAGCGCGCGCTGCGCCACGCCGACGGCGCCCGCCACGCTGACCGGGCGTTTGCCGGCGAGGAATTTCATGGTCTGGGCAAAGCCGTTGCCCTCCGTGCCGATCAGGCGGTCGGCGGGGACGAACACGTCCTCCATCACGAAATCCGCCGTGTCCGACAGGCGGATGCCCATCTTGTCCTCGTGCTTGCCGACGCTCACCCCGGCGTCGCTTTTTTCCACCAGCAGCAGGCTCATGCCGTGATAGCCCGCATCCGGATTCGTCACGGCCAGCACCACGCACGCCGAGCAGAGCGTGGCGTTCGTGATGAAGCACTTGACGCCGTTGAGCACGTAGCCGCCGTCCACTTTCTTTGCATTCGTGCGCGTGCTGCCGACGTCCGAACCGCTCTGCGGCTCCGTGATCGCCATGGAGATGCCCTCACCGCGCAGAATGCGCGCGCAGGCGGCCTGCTTTTGCGCCTCCGTGCCGTCGGCGAGGATCGCCGACAGGCCGAACGAGTAGGAATTGTTCGAGATCGTGAAGCCGGCGTCATGCTTGGCCAGTTCCTCGCTGATGCAGTAGCGCGTCACGGCGTTGAGTCCCAGTCCGCCGTACTGCTCCGGCACGTCCAGACCAAACAGACCCATTTCGCCCCATTTTTCGTGCAGCTGCACCGGAAATTCGCCCTTTTCATCATATTCTTTCACGACCGGGTCGAGCTCGCGCTCGGCAAATTCGCGGATCATTTTGACGATATCCTGCTGCTCCGGCGTCATGCCGAGATAGTAACCGTATTTGCTCATGAAAATCTTGCTCCTCTCACGGGAAAGCACGTACTTTCCCAACTTTGATTACATTTTAACGAGGCGCGCGGCACGGAACAACGTCATTCAAAACGACGTTTTTTCCCGCCGCCGCACAAGCGACTGTGCAGAAATGACGAAAAAAAGCGCCCGCTTTCTCCTGAAACAGGAGAAAGCGGGCGCGAAACGGTGGTCACTCTTGATGCACGATGCCGCTGTTGCCGGTATCGTTCTCGCCGTGCGGCGTTTCCCAGTGCGGGATGCGGCCGGTCATTTCGAGGATCTTGAACGAGATCATCAGCCGCAGACGGACATCCGGATCGTCGAGATCCAGCGCGAGGATGTCCTGGATCTTCTGAATGCGGTAGATGACGCTGTTGCGGTGCATGTGCACATGCTTGGCGGTCAGGGAGATATTGCGCTCCGAGCACAGGAAGTAATACAGGAGCTTGATGTTGCTGCAGACGCTGTTGTTATCGTCCATGAGCCGGTCCAGATAGTGCGTATAGGTGTCTTCGAGGGGCATGGTGTCGGCATAATGCTCGAGCATGTCCTCCAGATAGTATTTCGAGTAGAAATAGGCGACGCCGTCCGTATCACGGCGCTTGCCGATATTCGATGCGGCTTCGGCCTGCCGGTAGCCGACGTAGAGCTTCGTGACGTCGCTGAACAGCAGGCTGATGCCCATGCAGGCCTTGTTCTGCCGCAGGGTGGTCAGCAGGGCGTTCCAGTCCTCGGAAAAGCCGGACTGCGTGCGCACGTTTGCGTCGTTCCAGTCGCGGAAGAGGATGATGACGGACGAGCCGTACTGGAACACGCCGTAGTTTGCCAGCGGGCAGTGGGCGCGGAACTGATTGGAGATGTGTGAGACTTTGAACAGGGTCGAGCTCTCGCACTGCACGAGGCCGATGCGGAACGTGCCCTGATAGGGAATGTTCAGCTGCGCGCAGCGGTCGTGGAAATATTCCGGCGAGTTCTGCTTCGGCCGGATCAGATCGTCGAGCAGCTGCTGCTGTTTGCCGAGCATGCCGGCGTCAAAAATGCCGTTGACTTTATAGTAATTTTCCAGCTCCTGCGTCAGGCAGGTGTAGAGCGAGATGTCGCGCTGCGTCGGCGGCACATCGAGAAAATAGCAGCCGATGAAGCAGTAGGCCGCGCCGTGATTCTTGTAGGAGCGGACGAGAAACGGGTACCCGCAGATGGTCTTTTCCGCCGGGTAGAGCACCGGCTGGACGCACTTGCGCTCGTCCTCATAGTAGCCCCAGCTTGCGATCTGGTTCATATCCTCGCGGCTGTAATAGCCGCGCTGGAGCAGGTCGCGGAAATAGGGGATGTCATCGACGGAGCTGCGCGTGGAGCACACGATGTTGTATGCCGAGTCCGTGACGACGATCAGACAGTGCGGGAACGCCTTTTTGGCGATCTCAAAAAACGGCTCGTAGCCGCGCCGTTCGAGAGAGGCCTCCTTGATGGCAAACTCAAAGGCGTGAAACTGTGTAAAGAGGGTAATGAGCCGGTTGACGACCTCGTTGAGGTCGGTGTTTTCGTCAAGCAGGATGCCGTGCAGCGCATGATGGCACTGCAGCTGGGACGGCTTGGCCTTGAAAACGAAGCAGTGGTTTTCAAAAAGCTGCTTTTTCAGCTTTGGGAGCACTTTCGGTGTGCAGACATACAGCGTGTCCGGCTCCAGAATATCCGTGGGAGAGGTCAGGATCTGTACGCCGGTGAAGGCGAAATCGCCGTCGGTCTCTATCAGTTGTGCGCCGTATTCCGTCAGGGTTTCCAGGATCAGTTGCAAAGACAATTTCATTCAGAATCCACCACACTTCCATTTTTCTGTCCCCGGGACGGGGGCTGATTGCTGATTTGCAAAAAGGGGTGCCGTCCGGCACCCCTTTGGCCGGTCGTCCGGCAGTGATCTGCTTACTTGCTGAATTCCGCGAACAGCGCGTCGTTGTCCGCGCCGATGGATTTGCTCTGCGCGAAGTAGTTCTGCACGCCGACGCTCTCCATGTAGATCGGGATCTGCGGCTGATAGTAGTGCTTGCCGCTCTCGTAGGTGCCCTCGCCGAGGTAGCCGTTGGACAGGCACTGGTCGAGCTGCTCCTGCTCTTTGTACTTGTCGCCGATGCCGCGCAGCACGGTGCAGGGCACGTTGCCGGCCTGGAGCACGCTCATGATCTCGTCGGCGGTCTTTTTCTTTGCTTCCTCGATGCAGCGCGCCACGATGATGGCACAGTTGCCGTTGACGTTCAGCGCCGGGCGCGTGTTCACACGCTCGTCGTCGAGCATGTCCTCGATGTTGAAGGCTTTGCAGAAGACGGGGAAGTAGCGCTCGTACTCATTGACGAAGATCTGCACGAACTTGCCGTCCTTCGTCTCGAACGCCTGGCCCATGGGGCTCTGCGTGAAGCGGGAGCGCGGCCAGGGGTTGAAGTACTGCGTGCCGGAGTTGATCGCGGATGTGACCCAGTTGCCGGTGCCGTAGAGAGAGGCGGACACATAATCGCCCTTACCGGTACGCTCGCGGGCAAACAGCGCCGTCATGATCGCGCCGAACAGCGGCATGCCGGTCGTCAGGTCGCCCATGCCGGTCGGCGGGCAGATCGGGGAGTCGTCCGGATTCAGGCGCAGGTCGGAGATCAGGCCGTTCATGGCGAAGAACGCCACGGCGTCCAGGCCGGGGGCAGCGGACAGCGGGCCGTCCTTGCAGCCGTAGCCGGTGGCGTGCGCCATGACCAGGCGCGGGTATTTCTCTTTCAGGGTGTCATAGTCCAGGTTGTGCTTTTTCAGACCGCCGAGACGCATGCTCGTCAGGAACACGTCCGCCTTGGCGAGCATGTTGTGCAGCACGCGCTCGTGCTCGGGATCGTTGAGATCCATGTGCATGAATTCCTTGCCGCCGTTGAAGAGGTCGAACGAGGGGTTCTCGTTCGCTTCGATCGGCATGCCGCAGGTGCGGCCCCAGTAGCGAACCGAGTCGCCCGCTTTGCCGGTCTCGATCTTGACGACTCTGGCGCCGAGGCAGCGCAGAAACTCACCTGCGGAGGGGGCGGCCCAATAGGTCGTCAGCTCCACGACGAAAAGACCTTCGAGTGGTTTATTCATATTGTATCAACCTCCTGTATTTTTCAGTCCATCCTCATCGCACGCACGAAAGACAACAAAAATGCGCGAAAGTGATGAATGACTGTTTTTTAACAATTCCAATTATACAGGTGGCCGACTGCAAACGAAAAGGGCAGGAGTTACGAAAAAAGTGTGCGTATTTGCACAAAACCTGTGCAGAAACGACGATTGCATATCCCCGGGAACGCTTGAAATTCCAACAAAAAGCGCGACTGTGCAATCGCTCCGAAAACGCCGCCGTGAAAGTGACGATTCATGTGCAAAAACAACGACGGTCGTTTCTGGCGGAATGACGGTGTGCGTTTTTTTCAAGCACGTTAAAATATAAACGTTAAATCCGAAACGCGCAAGTAGGTTCTTTCCATTTTGGCCGTTTCGGGAGATAATTCATAATTTTATAAAGAATAGAACCATGAAAAAGAGGATCGGAGGGATCACCCATGCGGGAAATTGCTCAGAAGCTTTCACGGTGCAGCAGCTTTGGCGCGCTCATGGATGATGCGTTCGCGCGCTGCCCGGAGCGCGAGGCCATTGTATACGAGGACTGGCGGCTGACCTATGGCGACCTGGAGCGCTACATCCACCAGACGGCGCACTATCTGCGGCACCTCGGCGTGCGCAAGGGCAGCCGGGTCGCGATCCTGTCGCGCAACTGCCCGGAGTGGATCATTGCCGAGTTTGCGCTCTATCAGCTCGGCGCCATTGTGGTCAAGATCAACTGGCGGCTCACGCCGCCGGAGCAGGCGCGCATGCTCGCGCGCAATCAGGTGTCGGTCGCCTTTCTCAAGGCGGAGAAGCCGGAGTGGGGCGCGGAGCTCGAGCGACTGTGCGCGGACAGCGTACGCCTGATCCGGCTGGAGCCGGTCGACGGCCGCTCGGCGCTGTGCGCGCTCGTCAGCGGCGAGCCGGACACGCCGCCGGACGTGCCGGTCTCGCGTGACGATGTCGCCTGCCGCCTGCACACGAGTGGCACGACGGGGGAGCCGAAGTGCGTCGTCTACACGCACGGCGGCATGCTCCGCGAGATCGTGAGCATGCTGCAGGTCTATCCCTACCCGGACGGGCAGCGGTATCAGTTCATTGCGCAGCTGTTCCACTCGGCCGCCATCGGTGCGCACCTGTCGCTTGCGACCGGCGGCACGATGGTGCTCAAGGATCATTTCGCACTTGAGGATTACATGCACACGCTCGTGTCCGAGCGCATCGAGTCCATCAGTGTCGTGCCGACGGTGCTCAAGTGGATCCTCGACGAGACGGACAACGGGGACTATGATCTCTCGCACCTCAAGACCGTCAACTATTCCACCTGCCCGATCCCGAAGGCGCTGCTGCAGCGCGCGATCGAGAAGCTGCACTGCAGCTTCTATCAGTCCTACGGCATGACGGAAATGGGCAGCACCGTCACAGCGCTGCTGCCGGAAGACCACCTGCGCGACGGCGGTAAGTACCTCTCGTCCGTCGGCCGGCCGATCCCCGGCGCGGCCGTGCGCATCGTCGCGCCGGACGGCAGCGATTGCCCGGCAGGCACCGCGGGTGAGATCTATGTGCGCGGCCCGGGCCGGATGCTGGAATATCTGGATGCGCCCGAGACGACGCACGCGGCGCTGGTCGGCGGCTGGTACCGCACGAAAGACATGGGCATGCTCGACGCGCAGGGGTACCTGTTCCTGAGCGGCCGTGCCGACGATCTCATTATTTCCGGCGGCGAGAACATCTATCCCGGAGAGGTCACCAATGTCATCATGCAGCTTTGCGACGACGTGGCCGAGGTCGCGGTCTACGGCGTGCCGGACGAGACCTGGGGCGAGCACGTGAAAGCGAGCGTTGTGCTCATGCCGGGCAGCCGGCTCACGGCGGAGGCGCTGCGCCAGTATTGCCGCGCGCATATGCCGACGTTCCGCGCGCCGAAGGAGATCGAGATCGTGCCGGAGCTGCCCAAGGGCGCGACCGGAAAAGTGCTCACGGCCGTGCTGCGCGCGCGCAGTGTCCAGGCGAGCTGACGCGCGCATCTTGTAGGCCGTGCCCATCCGGCGCACGGCGGCAACTGCTGTTTTTTGGAGAAATCAGCGTTGTGAAGCGACTGACGGTTTGCTATTGTGAAATCACAAACAACCAGACGCCGCACAGCGGCACACGTGAATATTTCAGGAGGTAATACCTATGATCCGTACCAAACTTACCGAAATGCTGGGGATCGAATACCCCATCGTGCAGGGCTGCATGCAGTGGATTTCCCGCGCACCGCTGGTCGCCGCCGTGTCGGAGGCCGGCGGCCTGGGGCTGCTGTCGTCGAGCACGTTTTCCTCGGCCGATGAGCTGCAGGCGGAGATCCGCAAGATCAAGTCCATGACGAGCAAGCCCTTTGCCGTCAACCTCACGCTCATGCCGTCGCTCGTCGTGCCGGACTATGCGGGCTACATCCGCGTCTGCGCCGAAGAGGGCGTCAAGGTCATGGAGACCGCCGGCCGCCCGCCGAAGGACGACATGGTGCGCGCCATCAAGGACGCCGGCATGGTGCTCATCCACAAGTGCACCACCGTCAAGCACGCGCTCAAGGCGCAGTCGCTCGGCGCGGACATGGTCGTCGCCGACGGCTTTGAGTGCGCCGGCCACCCGGGCGAGAACGATCTCGGCACCATGGTGCTCACGCCGCGCTGTGTGGAGGCGCTTGACATTCCGGTCATCTGCGCCGGCGGCGTTTCGACCGGCCGCCAGATGGCAGCCGCGCTCATGCTCGGCGCCGAAGGCGTGTACATGGGCACCCGCTTCCTGCTGTCCGAGGAGTGCCCCGTGCTCCCGGCCGTGAAAAACTACCTCGTCGAGCACGCCAACGAGATGGAGACGATCCTGCTTCTGCGCTCGTTCCAGAACTCCACGCGCATGTATAAGAGCGAAGTCGCCAAGCGCGTCTTTGCCAAGGAGCAGGCCGGCTGCGAATTCAAGGATGTGGCCGAGGACATGGCCGGCAAGACGGCCTGCAAGATGTTCTTCGAGAACGCGGACGTGGAAAACTGCGGCGTCATCTGCTGCGGCCAGACGTCCGGCCTGATCCACGATGTGCTGCCCGTGCAGACCATCATCGGCCAGATGATGCACGAGTGCGAGGCGACCATCGCAAAGTTCGCCTGACTTTGGTAATCCCCCCATTCCCTTCTTTTTTCTTTGGAGCGGCTCGGCCCCCGGGCCAGGTCGCTCCCCCTTATTATCAGAAATGGAGATCCGATTATGTTCTATTCGTTTCATGGAAAATGCCCGCGCGTCGATCCCACGGCGTTTGTCAGCGCCAGCGCCGAGCTTATCGGCGATGTGACGGTTGGCCCGCGGTGCTATATCGGTCCCGGCGCCGTGATCCGCGGCGATGCCGCCGAGATCATTCTCGAGGAGGAGGTCGCGGTGGAAGACGGCGTCATCATCCATGCCGGCGGGGCGGACAAGCGCTGCCTGCTGTCCCGGCGTGTGACCATCGGTCACGGGGCGATCGTCCATGCGCGCTATCTCGGCCCGGAGGCCAGCATCGGCATGGGCGCGGTGCTCAGCCTTGGGTGTGCGATCGGTGCCGGCAGCGTCGTGGCGGAGTCCGCGCTCGTGCCGCAGGGCAAGTCCGTTCCGCCGGAGACGCTCGTTGCCGGCATCCCGGCCAAGCCTCTGCGCCCGCTCACGCAGGCGGACCGCGAGAGCTGGCAGGCCACGAAGGACTGGTATGTCCGGCTCACGGCGGCGTACCTGGATCCGAATCATTTCTTTCCCGTTGCACCGCGGGAGGCGTGAGCACGATGGATTGGCGTGAGATCTATGCGCGCAGGCTCTGCACGCCGGAGCAGGCGGCGGCGCTGATCGCGCCCGGCGACCGCATCTTTGCCGGCGGCGCCGGTAGCTTCCCGGCCGTGCTGATCGACGCGGTGAGCGACCGCGCGGAGCTGCGCGGCATCCCGGTCGTGACCGTCGTCAACGGCACGGAGAGCCGCGCCCTGTCCGACCCGGTCTGCTTTGCGCGCACGCCGTATCACTCCCTGTTTCTCGGCCGCGCCGACCGCAAGTTTCAGCAGCGCGGCGGCCTGCACGAAAACTCCGTGCAGTTTCACCAGACCGTGCGCGCAGCGCGCGAGGTCTACCGTGTCAATACGCTGATGCTCGAGGTGTCCGAGCCGGATGCGGACGGGTATCTGTATTACGGCCCGCGCGGCACGGCCTGGAGTTCGCTCGATACACAGGTCGAAAAGCGCATCTATCAGGTCAACGCCTTTCAGCAGCGCACCCGCGGCGAGCACCATCGCATCCATGTCTCGGAGGTTACGGCGCTCTGCCGCGCGGATCATCCGCTCAATACCTATCATTATAAAGCGCCCGATGCACTCGATGCGCGCATTGCCGCGCACATCCTGCCGCTCGTCCGGGACGGCGATACGCTGCAGGTCGGCATCGGCGGCATTCCCAACGCCGTCGCCTACGGGCTGCATGGACGCAAACGGCTCGGGATTTACACGGAGGTGCTCACACAGGCGCAGCTGCGCCTGATGGCCAGCGGCGCGGTCGATCTCGATCGGGTCGAGGCGTCCATCGTGCTCGACGCGGCGGGGCATCTGGATGATTTTGCGCTCGCGCACATCCGCATGATCCCGGTGGACGTGCTCAACGATCCGTTCCGTGCCGCGCAGCAGCCGGGGCTTATCTCGGTCAACGGCTGCCTGATGGCCGATCTGACCGGGCAGGTCTGCGCCGAGGCCATTGACGGCCGGCAGTATTCCGGCGTCGGCGGTCAGCTCGATTTTGTCCGCGCCGCGGCGCGTTCTGTCGGCGGACGGAGTTTTCTGTGCCTGCATTCCACGCACGAAGCGCCCGACGGGACGCTCACGTCCAACATTCGCGCGCATCTTCCGTCCGGTGCAGTCGTCACGACGCCGCGCAGCGATGTCATGTACATCGTCACGGAGTGGGGCGCGGCCGATCTGCACAATCAACCGCTGGAGACGCGCATCTGCGCCATGATCCGCATCGCGCATCCGCGCTTTCGCTGCGCGCTCGCACAGGAGGCAGTCGCCTGGGGACAACTGTCACCGGAGTGCGCCGCGCAATTTGATACACAACCCGAACCAGAGGAGGAGGAAACCACATGAACCCCGCATACGAACCGCTGTTTACACCGTTTTCGATCCGCAATACGCGCATTAAAAACCGCTACTTCATGGCCGCCATGGGCACCGTCACGCACAACGATGAGGACGGTGCTTACCTGCCGGACGCCGTGGACTATTTCGTCCGCCGCGCCGCCGGCGGCGTCGGCCTGATCATCACGGGCGCCAACTGGGTGGACAACAACATTGAGGTCCACAGCCCCGGTTCTTTCCCGTGCCCGACGATCTGCCCCGGGAAATACATCAAGGCCGCGCGCGAGCTGACCGACCGCGTGCACGCCTTTGACACCAAGATCTTCGTGCAGCTCACGGCCGGCCTTGGCCGCAGCGCCATGCCCGCCATGATCCATGACCGCAAGTTTGTCGCGCCGAGTACGATCAGCAACCGCTGGAACCCGCGCATCGAGTGCCGCGAGCTGACGACGGAGGAGGTCGAGCGGCTCGTGGAGCAGTTCGGTGTGTCGGCTGCTATCGCCAAAAAGTGCGGATATGACGGCGTTGAGGTGCATGCCGTGCACGAGGGCTATCTGCTCGACTGCTTTGCCATGTCGCTGTTCAACAAGCGCACGGACAAGTACGGCGGCGATCTCAACGGCCGCCTGCGCTTCGCCATCGAGATCGTGCAGAAGATCAAGCAGTACTGCGGCGAGGATTTCCCGGTCATCCTGCGCTTTTCGCTCAAGAGCTATATCAAGGATCTGCGTCAGGGCGCGGTGCCGGGTGAGACGTTCACCGAGCTCGGCCGCGATACGGACGAGGGCCTGCAGGCGGCCAGGATCCTGGTCGATGCGGGCTACGACGCGCTCGATGTCGATGCCGGCACCTACGATAGCTGGTACTGGGCGCATCCGCCGATGTACTTTGACAAGGGCGTCTATCTGCCGTTTGCCGAGCAGGTCAAGCAGGTCGTGGACGTGCCGGTGCTGGCTGCCGGACGCATGGACGATCCGGATCTGGCGGCGCAGGCGCTGCGAGACGGCCGCTGCGACATGATCGGTCTGGCGCGTCCGCTCCTGGCCGAGCCTGACTACGTCCGCAAGGTGCGCAACGACGAGCTCGCGCTCATCCGTCCGTGCCTGTGCTGCCACGAGGGCTGCTTCGGCCGCGCGTTTGACGGCGCGGTCGGCTCCTGCGCGGTCAACCCCGAGTGCGCGCGCGAGCGGCTCGTCGGCATCACGCCCGTAGCGGAGAAAAAGCGCGTGGTCGTTGTCGGCGGCGGGCCTGCCGGCCTGGAGGCGGCGCGCGTGAGCGCGCTGCGCGGCCATGATGTCACGCTGCTCGAAGCGAGCGATGCCCTCGGCGGCGCGCTCAAGCCGGCCGGTGTGCCGCACTTCAAGCAGGCGGATCGTGATCTTGTTGCCTGGTATGCCGCCACGCTTGCGCATCTGGGCGTGGACGTGCGCCTGAATACACGCGCGGATAAGGCGCTGCTCGATTCCCTCAAGCCGCAGACGGTGTTCGTCGCCGAGGGCAGCACGCCCAGAACGCTGGCATTGCCCGGTGCGGACGGAGACAATGTGGTCAGCGCGCTCGACGTGCTCGAGGGCAAGGCGAAAGCCGGCAAGTCGGTCGTCATCATCGGCGCGGGACTCGTCGCCTGCGAACTGGCGCTGCACCTGGTGCAAAACGGCCACACCGTCACGCTGCTCGCCCGGCGCAAGCTCCTGCGCTCGGCCAAGCTGCCGGCCATGAATGAGCTCATGCTGCGCGACCTGCTCGTGTTCCACGGCGTGCACATCGTCGAGGGCGCGGCGCTGGAATCCGTCGATGCCAAGGGCGTTTATTACGAGGTCGAGGGCGTGCCCGCGCTGGCGGAGGGTGACACGGTCATCACAGCGGTCGGCATGGAGGCCAACCATGCGCTCTTTGACGCGATCCGCGATGACTATGAGACCGTGCTCGCGCTCGGCGACGGCCGCCGTGTGCGCAACATCTTCGGCGCCATCTGGGATGGCTACGAGGCGGCACGCAGTCTGTAATTGCGATCCAAATACGTTTGCCCGGGCAGGTTCCACCTGCCCGGGCGTTGTGCTTGCATCCGGCGGCTGTGCATGATAAAATCATACATCTTTTATTTGAATGGAGAGACCATTATGCTCTATACCTTTGGCGGGAAAGCCCCGCAGGTCGACCCGACAGCGTTCGTCAGTGCGAGCGCGGAGCTCATCGGCGATGTGATTGTCGGCCCGCGCTGCTATATCGGCCCTTATGCCGTCATCCGCGCCGACGCCTCGCGCATCGTCCTCGAGGAGGAGGTCGCGGTCGAGGACGGCGTCATCATCCACACCGGCGGGGAAGATCCCGTCGTGACCATTTCGCGCCGCGTGACCATCGGCCACGGCGCGATCATCCACGCGCGTGTGATCGGGCCGGAGGCCAGCATCGGCATGGGCGCGGTGCTCAGCCTCTGCAGCGAGATCGGCGCGGGCAGCATCGTGGCCGAGTCGGCGCTCGTGCCGCAGGGCAAGATCATTCCGCCGGAGACGCTCGTCGCGGGCGTGCCCGCAAGGCCGCTGCGCGAGCTGACCGACAAAGACCGCACCGACTGGCGCGAGACGAAGGACTGGTACGTGCGCATGGCGGCACAGTATCTCGACCCGGACAACTATCATCCGGTCAAGTGACGGCTTGAAATGCCTGGGCACCCATGCTATAATAAACTGCTATGTCAGCCGCGGCCGCGGCTGGGAAACGAAGGAGATGCTCGGATCTATGAAACTCGGTATCGTCGGCCTGCCGAACGTCGGCAAGTCCACGCTGTTCAACGCCATTACGAACGCGGGCGCGGAAGTCGCCAACTATGCGTTCTGCACCATCAACCCGAACGTCGGCATGGTCTCCGTGCCGGATGCGCGGCTGGATTATCTGGCTGAGATGTATCAGCCGAAGAAAAAGACCCCCGCGGTGATCGAGTTTGTCGACATCGCCGGCCTCGTCAAGGGCGCGTCCAAGGGCGAGGGTCTCGGCAACAAGTTTTTGTCCAACATCCGCGCCACGGATGCGATCGTGCACGTCGTGCGCTGCTTTGATGATGAAAACGTCATGCACGTCGAGGGTTCGACCGACCCGCTGCGCGACATTGAGATCATCGACCTCGAGCTCATCATGGCGGACATCGAGATGGTCCAGCGCCGCATCGACAAGGCGGCCAAGGCCGGCAAGAGCGGCGACAAGGCCTGCCTGCACGAGGCGGATGTGTTCCGCGGTCTGCTCGAGCATCTCAACGACGGCAAGAGCGCCCGCACCTATGACTGCAGCGACGAGGATCGTGCCCTGCTCGAGACGAGCGACCTGCTGAGCATCAAGCCCGTCATTTACGCCGCCAACCTCGACGAAAATACATTCGCCGCCGGGTATGAAGATTGCAAGTACTATCAGCAGGTGCGCGATCTGGCTGCGTCTCAGGGCGCGCAGGTGCTGCCCATCTGCGCGAAGGTCGAGCAGGAGATCGGCGAGCTCGAGCCCGACGAGCGCGCCATGTTCCTCGAGGAGCTCGGCATCGAAGAGTCCGGCCTCGACCGGCTCATCCAGTGTTCGTACAGCCTGCTGGGGCTCATTTCGTTCCTGACGTGCGGCAGCGATGAGTGCCGCGCCTGGACGATCACGCGCGGCACGAAGGCGCCGCAGGCCGCCGGCAAGATCCACTCGGACTTCGAGCGCGGCTTCATCCGCGCTGAGATCGTCGCGTTCGACGACCTGAAAGCCTGCGGCAGCATGGCCGTCGCCAAGGAGAAAGGCCTCGTTCGCTCCGAGGGCAAGGACTATGTCATGCACGACGGCGACGTGACGCTCTTCCGCTTCAACGTCTGATCTTTCTGGAAAGCGACGAACCGCACGCGGCAAAACGCCGCGTGCGGTCTTTTCTTATTCCGTTGTGTCGCCGCCGCGCAGGCGGCCGAATTTCCCGCGCAGGCGCTCGCCGAATTTCGGCGGCTGCGCGGGGCGCTCCAGCAGGAAGATGCCGCAGTCTGCACAGTACCGGCAGTCGGCAAAGCTGCCTTCCCAGATCCCGTGGCTCACCACGAGATCGCCGTCCTCGTCCGCGCGAAAGGATATGGACTTTTCCTCCTGACTCCAGATGATCTGCCGCGCGCTCTGCAGATAGCCGGAGAGCAATTCCCTGCCGCAGTAGGGGCAGATATTACCGATTTTCATTTTGGCACTCCTCATTAAGTAAAGTAGCTGTGCTCATAGTATGTATGAGCATATCTTGTTCCTTGGAAGTTTTTCTGAGAAAAGCATGCTCCAGTATATTTTGTGTATCTGTCGATAGACATGGAATCACTGCGGTTGTACATGTCGAATTTCCAAGAAAAAAAGGAGTCTTGCATCCCGTATACGCGGTAATACGAAAGCATAGAGGAGGCTAGCCCTGTTACAATAGAGGCTCCGATTGAAACCGACATTCCAATGTTGAATGCAGAACATATAATTGTGGTCATCGTACCTAGTACAAGGCTTGCAGCAGTGCTTGTCTCCCAGGAAACGGCATTTCCAGAAAAACTTTTGACATACGTGGTGTATTTTGATGCAGATCCAAATGGAGACAATGAGTATTCAGCAGTTCTCATTCTGGTGACTCCGTTTTTGCTGTTTTCTACAGAAAACGTATTTTGTGTGAGTAGCTGAGAATCTATGTATTCATTGAATTCAAATTTGACAAGGCTCCCATCAACGTACAAATCTCCGTCATTTGTTAGAATTACTTCATTGTGATTCTGCGCGTCATAGTAATCAATCACCAGATCTCCGGCGTGGTTTCTTTCGATGGTGGCATAGTTAATGACACCATTAGGATATGCAATTTCATATTTAATGGAATCATCTTCGATTTCTGCGCTTGTAATAAGTTGTTCTTCGATTCCGACAGAGATGAATGCACTTATATCTTCTTGTACTTGAGAATCAGTGGATTTTAGATGGCTGAAACTTTTGCAATTACTTGAGCTTGTGGTTGTTAATTCTGATATTGCGTATGCTGAGACGGTGCTTGAAATAACTAGGGAAAGTGCCACTACTAATGAGAAAAGTTTTTTCATATTCAATGCCTCCTCGCATATTCAATCGAATTCTATTTTTACCTAAAGCTGTACCCTGTACTTATTCTAATTTCTAAATATCACCTCCATCCACGCAAAAACTGTGTGACTTTTACACTTGGTACATTACGCATTATACACAATTTAACAGGCAACTTCAACCTTATTTTTAAAAATAATTGAAATTTCATTTAATGTGTAGAGCGAAAAGTGATGACGATTGTGCAGTATCCCGTTTGTTGATGGCTGTTATTGCATAGTAGAGATTTTCATGCACAAACGGCGGCAATTCCGGCCGGATTTCGTATGAAATTGTGCTTGACAGGGGATGACAGTCGGTGTTACGATGATACCGTTCAAAAGGCAATGACGGGACTTGCACCCGAGCGAGGACGGACAGAGAATGGCGGTCATAGGCTGTGAGCCGCCTGCGGCACCCCTCCGGCGCAGACCTTCCCCGAGCCGATCGCCCGAACCTTGCAGTAAGGCGACCCGTGCGGCGCGCGTTACAGCGCCAACTGAGGGAAACTCAGGGTGGAACCGTGTGATTTCAGCACCCCTGTGCCGCAAGGCGCAGGGGTGTTTTTAGTTTAGGAGGAGACATTATGGACGATCAGTACACCTTTGAAAACAAGACCTACAGAGATACCTACCGTCACACCACCAGCCACATTCTCGCCCAGGCCATGAAGCGCCTGTACCCCGAGGTGAAGCTGGCCATCGGCCCGGCCATCGAGGACGGTTTCTATTATGATTTTGACAGCCCCCAGCCGTTCACGCCCGAGGTGCTCGAGAAGCTCGAGGCCGAGATGCGCAAGATCTGCAAGGAAAAGCTGCGTCTCGAGCGCTTTGAGCTCCCGCGCGCCGAAGCGCTGAAGTTCATGGAGGAGCGCGATGAGCCGTACAAGGTCGAGCTCATCAACGACCTGCCGGAGGATGCCGTCATCTCCTTCTACCGTCAGGGCGAATTCGTCGACCTCTGCGCCGGCCCGCATCTGGACTCCACCGGCCGCGTCAAGGGCAACGCCATCAAGCTCACGAGCGTCACCGGCGCCTACTGGCGCGGCGACAGCAACCGCAAGATGCTCCAGCGCATTTACGGCACCTGCTTCCCGAAGAAGGAGGAGCTCGATGCGTATCTGGCCCGCATCGAAGAGGCCAAGAAGCGCGACCACCGCAAGCTCGGCAAGGAGCTCGGCCTGTTCACGTTCATGGACGAGGGCCCGGGCTTCCCGTTCTTCCTGCCCAACGGCATGGTGCTCAAAAACCAGCTCATCGACTACTGGCGCGAGATCCATAAGAAGGCCGGCTATGTCGAGATCTCGACGCCGATCATGCTCAACCAGGATCTCTGGCACCGCAGCGGCCACTGGGATCACTATAAAGATAATATGTATACGACTGTCATCGACGATGTGCCGTTCGCGCTCAAGCCGATGAACTGCCCCGGCGGCATGCTGGTCTATAAGTCCCAGCCGCACTCCTACCGCGACCTGCCGCTGCGTGTCGGCGAGCTCGGCATCGTGCACCGTCACGAGCTGTCCGGCGCGCTGCATGGCCTGTTCCGCGTCCGCTGCTTCACGCAGGACGATGCGCACATCTTCATGACGCCCGATCAGGTCAAGGACGAGATCAAGGGCGTGGCCAAGCTCATCGACGATGTGTACTCGCTCTTCGGCTTCAAGTACCACATGGAGCTGTCCACCATGCCGGAGGATCACATCGGCACGGACGAGCAGTGGGAGGTTGCGACAAACGGCCTCGTCTCCGCGCTCAATGAGCTTGGCAAGCCCTATGTCATCAACGAGGGCGACGGCGCGTTCTACGGCCCGAAGATCGACTTCCATCTGGAAGACAGCCTCGGCCGCACCTGGCAGTGCGGCACGATCCAGCTGGATATGCAGATGCCCGAGCGCTTTGACCTTGAGTATGTCGGCGCTGATGGCGAGAAGCACCGCCCGGTCATGATCCACCGCGTCTGCTTCGGCTCTATCGAGCGCTTCATCGGCATCCTCACCGAGCACTACGCCGGCGCGTTCCCGCTGTGGCTCGCGCCCGTACAGGTTAAGGTCATGCCCATCACCGACCGCACGAACAACTACGCCAAGCACGTTGCCGACCGTCTGGAGAAGGCTGGCTTGCGCGTCGAGACCGACCTGCGCAACGAGAAGATCGGCTACAAGATCCGCGAGGCGCAGAGCCAGAAGATCCCGTACATGCTCGTCCTCGGCGATAAGGAAGCGGAAAACGACACCATCTCCGTGCGCACCCTCTCCGGCGAGCAGAGCGTTGAGGGCCTCCCGGACTTCATCGCGCGCCTGCAGGCGGATGTCAAGTCGCGCAAAAGCTGATATTTCAAATTTGACCGTATAAGAAAAAACGCTCCTTCGCAGACTAGAACCAAACGTCTGCGAAGGAGTTTTGTATATGCAGAAACGATCCAAACGCTTGTGTCTCGCACTCGCGGTACTGCTCTCGGTGAGCATGGTGCTCGTTGCGCTTGTCCCGGCTGTCGAGGCGGCCTCGTACAAAAAAGGCTCCAGCGGCGCCGTAGTCACGCAGATCCAGACGAAGCTCAAAAGTTGGGGCTACTATACCGGTACCGTGGACGGTATCTACGGCAGCGGCACCGAGCGCGCCGTGCGCGCCTTCCAGCAGAAAAACGGCCTCACGGTCGACGGCAAGGCCGGCGACCAGACGCTGGCGGCCATGGGACTGTCCGCGGGCGCCAGCAATTCCGGCGGTTCCGGCGGCGCGTCCAGTTCGCAGGTCGATCTGCTCGCGCGCCTGATCTCGGCGGAGGCCCGCGGCGAGCCGTACTCCGGCCAGGTGGCCGTCGGCGCCGTCGTTCTCAACCGCATCAAGCACCCGTCGTTTCCGAATACGCTCTCCGGCGTCATCTATCAGAGCGGCGCGTTCACGTGCATCACGGATGGGCAGTTCAATCAGCCGGTCGCGGAGAGTGCCTACCGCGCCGCGCGCGATGCACTCAATGGCGTCGATCCCTCCGGCGGCGCGATCTATTATTTCAATCCGTCCACGGCCACCAGCTCGTGGATCTGGTCGCGGCCGCTCATCACGGTCATCGGGAAGCACCGGTTCTGCTCCTGAGTGTCCGGAAACAGCGCAAAATAGGGGATGCGGCAGCGCGTCCCCACTACATATAGCGGGGCAAAAAAATAACGTTAAAAAGTTTAAAAAGAGTATTGACAAATGGCAACAGGAAGTGCTATATTATCAAACACGCAAGGGGTTGTGCGTCACGAACGAACGAAACTTCCGAAAGAAAGTTGAAAAAAGTTCTTGACAAGCGAAGCCGTGTGTGGTAGTATAAACAAGCTGTCGCCGAGAGGCACAGCGGCGTGTACCTTGTAAATTAAACAATGTAAGAACACAAAACTGAAAAAGTTTTGTAGCTTATGCAAAATAAGCACCAGAAAAGGGTTCTTAACATCGGAGACGATGTAAAACAATTCTTTTGAGAGCTAGATAGCGATCTAAGATTTAGGTTGTATCCGTTTTTAAATTTTTAGAGACGGTTATGATATGATTTATAGAGAGTTTGATCCTGGCTCAGGATGAACGCTGGCGGCGTGCCTAACACATGCA
>ERZ1106943.709-NODE-709-length-40616-cov-8.788146_pt1 | contig 40616 bp, 28 predicted proteins | sample MGYA00403671_ERZ1106943 | MGnify/ENA primary metagenome ERZ1106943 (study PRJEB35170, sample SAMEA104062427) | human gut metagenome | biome: human gut; feature: human-associated habitat; material: faeces | place: Denmark | collected 2012-06-14 ...
CAAAGTTAGAACTTATACAGGCAGGCTTCAATACGCTATCGCGGACGGTTGTACGCCCATAATTGTATGAGCGGGGCGAAATTTGTTAGATGTATGGAGTCAGCATCAAATCTCATATGATGACTTTTGCAGATTTATAGGCATTGTCAAAAATTCCTATTAATCTCTCACACTCTTTTTTGTCATTGAAGGATCCGAATGCTTTGAACTCCTCTGGCTCAAATTCCATACGGTACATGTTGTCATCAAATACAGAAAAATTGCAATGAGTATAAGGTGCCATATTCTCCTGAATTTGTTTTTTCTGCTCTTCTGAAATCAAACGAACATTGATGTTTTTACGTCCACGTTTCTTAGCACTGGCAAGAAGCCGAATTGGTTCATCTTCTACAAATTCATTCGTTTCAACAAGGACATTAATAGGCTTGTCAGTATCGTTGATGTATTCCTGCAAAGTATTCCAGTATGGAGGTGTCGTGATTAAATCCGGACGGAATCCATAGGCAAACATACGCACTTGATGCTCCGTATTTTGGAACAATACGGACATTAGTATGGAGGCATATTCCTTGCCCTTGTTGGTAAAAGGCTCGGAAGAATGTTTTCTTGCCATATCTTCCAATACTTCTCTGTACTTTTCAAGTAGTTGTTTTGAGGGAGGGCACATAGGCTCTGGCGTTTGGTGTTAATAAGGGTGGCTCTATATCTCTTAAACGAGCAGAACCGCTTATTGTTGACTGCGAAGTTAACGGTTTTCGGTGACATGGCAAAAGAAATACTGAAAAAAAGTGCTGATGTAGAGGCTGAAAGACATGAAATATGTCTTATTGGCGCTTCCCTTGAATAATATGATGATGCCTATTGTAACACTCCACTGTCTTCGATCATCATTATCCTCGTCATCAATTCTCTCGAAAAACGAGACATAAAGATACTTTCCTCCGGCGAGTGCCGCAAGATTCGCGACGGCTGTATCTCCCGAGTAAACGACCTTGAAGTTTTTTTATGAAACAAAGTTACGTAGTCTTGTAGGATATTTTTGTCAAAAATTTGTGATTTACCTAAAAAAATAACTATATTTGCGCAAAATCAAAAATTTGCAATGTCTAAATTTATTCACACATGAATCTATTCCAAAAATTCATTTCAAGTTATATTCTGATTATCCTAGTAGTTTTATTTTGCGGTAGTTCAGCTAATGCTCAAAATCTAAAGGGTGATAACTCTATAGTTTTTCAAAGTCATATGAAATTTATGGGAGTCCCAATTGACGGATCAATAGATACATTTGTTAGTTCTCTTGAATCTAAGGGTATAAAACGATTGAATGGATCAGATTATCATACGAATCTTAAAGGTCGATTTTTCTCATATGACGGTATCTATATGACCGTCTACTGTGAACCACGATTGTCTCAAACAGTGTATAAGGTCGTTGTTAATTTATATTTATCTAAAGAAACCTGTGATGATTTATGGAATCGCATAATAGATAAATATGAAGATATAGAGGGCGTCTATTTTGCAAAAGATCCAAATTTGGGTAGTTTCTTTTGTGTTTTTCCAGCAAAAAAAGGTGTTGAAGTTGTTTGGAGTAACAAGCAGACTTTCGGAAACTATATATCCTTAGAAAAAATAAAAGACAATAATTGGGGCAATTATATATTAACATATTGGGATAAGGAAAATTATATAAAACATATAAATGCGGAAGATGACGATTTATGATAGTTTAGGCATCAGATATATCTCTCTTTAGATGTCTTTTCGCGCACCTCATACGGTCCATAACTTTGTGGAAAACAACCACAAGTTATGGACTTTTTTTCTGACTTAAACTTTAACTCCGTTGAGACGCTTACGGGCTTCGAAGTCCGCGCTGCACTCACTGTCAACCACACAAAGGATTTCAATGAAGATGTTGAAACGGTACCTCGTCGTTGGCTCAACAATCTCATCAATCCCGTGGGGGATAGTCAGGGAGAAATTGCAAATTCATTCCTTGCATATAATTGTTATCTCCACCCTTTGAATTTCGGTCGTTGGTATTTACCCTTGTCGTTATCATTCCAACGCAAATCGGAAGAGGAGCCGCCTGAGCCGGTGCCGACGTGCGTTGTCGGGATTCCTCCAGCGGCGATCTGAGAACACTAGGCAGTAAAAGCATCCATATTGAGTTGCCTTGGAGAGAGGGATTCTTTCTTCGCTTTGCTCCGAAAGCGCGGCGCGATAACGAACCCTGGGGTTCTCATCCCTCTCTAACGCAAAAAAGCAACCCTAGAATTGGGTTGCTTTTGGCGGAGAGAGAGGGATTCGAACCCCCGGAGGTGTGACCCTCAACGGTTTTCAAGACCGCCGCAATCGACCACTCTGCCATCTCTCCTTGTTTGCTCTCCGGATTTCCGATAATGCTTGCGCCGGGATTTGCGTCTAAGCGTTCTGCTTTGCGAACGCTTTATCGCTCGGCACCGGTCGGACCGGATTGCTTGGTTGGGCTTGGTTGCGGGTGCAAAGTTAGTGGTTTTATGCTTAGCTACCAAATTTTCCATCGCTTTTTTATTATTTTGTCATTTTGAAAGACTGCAAAGACTGCAAACGCAGAGTCCGGAATATCCCCAAAAAAGATTCCAATGAGAAGTGCAACGGGATTCTCTGAACTCCTTCACATAGGAAAGGTCACGCTCCGAGTTACCCGGGCCGGTCCACGTTGAACGCATCCGCGTCAACAGTTAATTTAAGAATTTCTTCCACAGGCCTGATTATGTTTCGGGCAACGCTTTAAGGACGTGGATTGAGAGGAGGTTGGGAAGAAAATACAAGGGCCGGGACTCACGTCTCGACCCTTGCTGCTTTCTGATATTAAAGCGGGATCAATGAATAACCTAAATGATTTTCATCACTTTTGCGTTTGGTTAGCAATGATTTTTATGAAAAAAACTAATACGAATTTTTATGAAAAAAACTAATGCGGATTAATGTCTCGTATGATCCGTCCGGGGCGCAGGTATGCGTCGGGAAAATGGATTGTTTCAGCGGACCCACTTGATGTTAGCGGGGCAGGCGCCGATGACACGGATCAGGTAGACCCCGGCGGGAAGCGCCGAAAGATCTGCCGAGACGCCCTCGGCGGGAAGGCTGAATACCTTGCGTCCATCAAGACCGTAGACCTCAACCAGACTGTTGCCGGCCGCAAAGTGCAGGACTGAGTTCGCGTCGACCCACGCTGTGGATTCGCTGTCGGCGCTTACGTCACCGATGCCGGCCTCCGCTGAATAGACGAAAGTCGTCTCGGCGTAGGGGGTGTAGGCGATTTCGCTGCTGCCAAGGGTATAATAGCCGCCGCGGGCGCGGACATAGTATGTCTTGCCGCCCTCGAGCGATTTTGACGAAATCTTACATTCGCCCATCGGGTCAGTGGCGCCCGAGAAGTCGGTGACTGTGTATCGGCGCGTCGAGCGCGAGGGGAAACTTGCCGACGACGAGACAGAAATCTCGACGTTGCGCAGGCCGCTGTATTCGGCCACGCGCAGGGACTGGTTGCTGTGAACCACCTCGCCCGGGTTGGCCGGACTGACAAATACGGGTGCGGCATAGTCGGTCTTCTCTACGGTCGTGAACGAGGCGATATTCGATGTCGATGCGGACTTGCCGTTGACGGCCGAAACCGTCATGTAATATCTGTGGCCCGAGAACAGAACCCTGGCGGGGATGACCGCGCGGTCCGCGTCGTGGAATGTGGCGGTGTAGGCCGGAGATGTCATGTCCTCGCGATCGGAAAGTGTGAGCGTATAGTCCGTACCCTCGGGAGCCTTGTTCCATACGATCTCGAGATTGTCGTAAGGCTGGTCTGTGGCGTCTTGCGCGGGCGATACGAAACTAATCTCCGAGGCGGTGAAACTGCGGGCATCCGAGGTGACATGCTGTGCGTTGGGCGACGAAAGGTGGACGCGCCAGTAGTATGTGCGTCCGCTCTCGAGACGGGGCAGGTCGCTTACGGGCAGTGTGTTCCCGGCCACCTCGATGATGTGCGAGGCGTTGAATTCGGCATTGTCCGCCAGTTCGAATATGTGGCGCGTGCCCTGTGACTGCCAGGCGAACTCGAACATGAAGCCCGGTTCCGAAGCCTCAGCCGGGTATGTCAGTGTCGGAGCGGGCACGGATGCTGCTGTCTGACCCTCGAACAGCGGAGCATATTCGTTGCCGTAGCGGTCATAGACGGCGACGGCGAATTTATAGCCCGAGGCCTTTTCTCTGGAGATAGTGTACGAGTTTGTGTAAGCGATTCCGTCGAGGAACTCGCGCTGTGAGGCGAATGCTGCCTCGGTGCCTTCGGGAACGGCATAGACTGTGTAGCGGACGCCTTCGACTGCGTCCCACGTCAGATTGTCACCGTCGCGGCGCACGTTGGCCACCATCGCGGGTTTCAGGCTGTTGTTCCACGGGCGCAGGGGTGTGAGGGCCTTCTCTGTCCAGATGCCGAGCGCCATGTTGTCGGCGAGGTTCTTGCGTGTGCCGAACACGTTCTCCCAGTTGTTGATCAGCGGACCCCAGTGGAAGAATACGAAGCCCGAGCGGTCGCGCCCCGAGACCTCGCGGGTGAAGCCGCACTCGCGTATCATCTCCTCGGCCTGGCCCTTCGAGAAGTCGCTGATGTCGACCGACGGGTAGGAGTGACGTCCGAACGAGCGGGCGGCGTTAGCCCACCAGTCGGAGAGTTTGTCGAACTTGCTTGTCCAGTATATCTGTGGCGATATGAAGTCGATGTCTCCGCCCTTGAGCCATGCCAGGGGGTCGGAATAAATCTGGTTGTACTGCCAGTCGGTCTCGCCCTGCACGGGGGGCAGGTTGTAGACCGATGTTACCGTCGACGGGTTTGCGACACCTGCGGGCGATATGCCGAAGGGCATCCAGGGCTTGACGGCCTTGATGGCCTGGTTGACGCGGCGCACCATGTTGTTCACGTTCTGGCGCCGCCAGTCGGCCATGCTGAGTTTTGTCTTCGAAGCCTCATAGGTCGCATAGTCCGGGGCAGATTCGCCTGTCGTAGTCCCTCCGGCGGGATAGAAGAAGTCGTCGAACACCACGCCGTCGACGTCATACTTTGTGACGACCTCGGTGATGACGTCGCATATGCGCTGTGTCACCTCCTCGAGTCCCGGGTTGAGTGTGGTCTGGCGGTCGTTCTTGATCAGCCATTCCGGGTGCGAGTTCTCGTACTCGATGGGGTTTGAGCCGAACGATGTGTTGTTATTGTAGCGGTAGGGATTGAACCACGCGTACACCTCGATGCCGACCTTGTGGGCCTCCTCGACGATCATTGCCAGAGGGTCGCCGACGATTTCGCCGCCGCGGCCCTCGGCAATCTGCGCCGATGTCGGCTCATACGACGATACATAGACGGCGTCGCAGTTCGAGCGCACGTGGAAGTAGATGACATTTATGTTCTGGTCCTTGAAGCGCTGCAGGCGGTTCGAAAGGACGTTTCTCTGGGTTTCGACCCCGGATTCCGAGGTGAATTTGCCGTTGGGCCAGCCCTGCGACAGATAGGGCGACAGCCATACGGCGCGGTGCTCGCGGGTTGTCTGGGCCTGCGAGGACGGCGTTGCAAGCATCAGCGCCGCCATTGAGGCGAGAAGTAAGGCTTTGAGAGATTTCATTGATTCCGAGTCGTTTCCGGAGCCGTGCTTACGGCTCCGCTGTGATTACGGGTGTGAGAAAAAAGGCCGGGAATCCGTAACCGCCGGCAGGGACGGTTACGGATTCCCGCTTAGAGTTGATTAGAAGAGTTTCGTGGGGTTGGGGTTGATGCAGATGCCGGTGGCCAGGTCGTTGGCGTCACCGTAGTGTACAACCTTCTGGGTATCGGGGTCATAGTAGACTATGCCTGCGGGAACCTTCGACGAGTCGGTGGCGTCGGGACGGTAGCAGAAGTATACGCGGCCCGTTTTCTTGTCAAGGGCCAGCTGGCTTACGAAGATACCTTCGTCGGCTGTGGTGTTCTCGGCCTTGCAGGCGAGGGTTACCGATGACTTGAACTTGCTCATGTCGCCCTGGTCGGCGTCGCCCGGCAGGTCATAGACAAAGAAACCTTCAGGAGTGCCGATGCGGTAGATGTACAGGGCCTTGCGCTGCTCGTCGATAGCCATCGAGCGGGGCTTGATGCCGGGGAATACGATGGGGTAGGGCATCTGGGCCTTTGCGGCGTCGGCCTGGGTCTTGTACATGTCGGTGTCCTTGAAGCGGTAGATACCGTTGCCTGAGAAGTTCTTGGCCCACCACCAGATGCCTTTGGAGTCTTTCTCCATGGCGGTGTGGATGGCTCCGTAGGCTATGCCTCGGTTGTAGTAGGGGATGGTGTTGTTCTGCCATACATATTCGGCGCGGTTGTGGCTGCTGTTCTGTTCCTCGACGAGACCGCGTGCTGACAGCGAGACTCGGCTTACGCCGGTGTTGCGGTCCGAGTAGTACAGGTAGCCGCGCTCTGCGAAGCCCTGGAACGGGTCGTTGAAGGCGGCGCCGCCTACGTTGGTGATCACGGTGTTCACGCCGGTGCCGTCTGTGCGCATCACCTTGATGAGGCCGTCGCCCAGGACACCTGACTCGTCGTTGATGTAGTAGTACTGCTTGCCTGCGTCGAGTATGTAGACGTAGCCCTGGGTCGTGGTGTTCCCTTCGTCATCCGGTTCGGTTACATCTGCGTAAACAAGGTTGAATACCGTGTTGCCCGATGATACGCCCATGTCGTAGGGCAGAATCTTGGTGCCTGTGGGCAGTGTGGTCGGGTCTATGAGTTTCATGGCCTTGATGTTGCCGCCGCGCTCTGCGTAGTAGATTGTGGGTGCGGGGTCTGTCACGCCTACCTGCACGTTCAGGTACGCGGGCTCGAGGGGACGGTTCACGCCGTCGAGGTCGAAGGTTGTGGTGATGTCGATGCGCTGAGAGCCGATGTTGTTGAAACGCACGGGCTCGGGGTACTCGATGTTGCCGTTGGCGTCGGCATAGCCTGTGAAGGTGGTCACGGGATTGCCGTCAAGGTCGACTGTGCCCTCGGGGAACTTCCAGTCGTAGCGTACGCGCAGGTTCTCAGGGTTGGGCAATTCGAGTTTGAAGGTAAGGGCGGTGTTGGCGCGCTCGATGATTTCGGTCGACTGGGTGTCGACTGAGAGCACCGGTGCGATGTCGTAGATCATAAGGGGCAACGTCTTCGAGCCGATGCCGTCGATGGTCAGTGTCACGCGGTATATGCCGGCAGACTCGTATTTGTGCACGGGGTTCACTTCGGTCGAGGTGCTTCCGTCACCGAAGTCCCAGTGTACGCTGCCTGTCTTGGCCGAGGTGTTGTTGAACTGCACCGGGGTAACGACGTAGTAGTCGAGCGCGTACTCGTTGCCGTCCACGTTGTAGGTGAAGTCGACGTCATCGCCGTCGAACACCGAGAAGTCCGGGTCCTTGTCTGTGCACGAAGCCAGGGTGAGTGTGGCTGCGGCAAGCGATGCGAAGAGCAATTTATTAATATATTTCATAGTGGGTATGTCGCTGGGAATGGGTTAATGAATATTGGTATCAGTTGATTTCAATTTCCTTAAGGTCGGTGGCTATGCCTTCCTCTCCGTTCGAGTCGTAGACGCGGAACTGGGCTGTAAGAGAGTACTTGCGCGAGAAGTCAACGCGGTACACCTTGTCTGCCGAGTTGTATATCCAGTCGGCGAATGAAATCTGGCTGAAAAGGTCCTTGAAAGCGAGCATGTACAGCGGACGTACTGTCGAGAGTATGGCGCCGGTGTTGTCGTCGTAGCGGCAGAACACCCATGCGGCGGCCTTGTAGACCGGGAAGCAGCGGTTGCCCTGGTAGGTCAGTGAGCCGTCTTCCTCCTTGGTGACGTCATCCTTGCCTATCTCGTGATAGGATGTGCTTCCGTCGGCGGCAACTAATGTGTAGTAGTAGCCGGTGATGGCCTTGGTGTCGGCGGTCGATGTGTAGAACCATGCGTCCGACTTGTCCGACTCGGCCTTGCCGAGGTCATCCTCGCTGAATGCGGCGGGAAGTTCGGTGCCGTATTTTTCGTTTACGGCCTTGAACTGGGCGTTGGTGAACGGATAGTTGATGTAGACGTTGCGCATGGCGCTGTAGTATGTCGAGTCCTTGGTCAGCAGTTCGACTACCTCGGTGCAGAACTCCTTGTCGAAGCCCTTGGGATAGTAACTTGCGAAGTTGTGCTCGTCGAACTCGGCGACATCCTTCCATGTCACGGGTTTCAGTGTGCGCGATACTGGAGCCGATGCCTGGAGTACGAACTCATGGCCGTCCCATGTGGCCGCCGAGTGGGGATAGACCTCGATCTGCTGGAAGGCGCGCATGGTGTCGTTCGACGAATAGGTCTTGGTATAACTGAACGATGTGCCTGCCAGTGCGGCTGAGGCTGCTGCGGTCTCGGCACGGTTCACGCGGTACCAGATGGCGGAGTGGTCGGGAGTGGCGCCGTCATAGTCCAGGGCATATTTGCCCTGGAATTCGAACGACTCGCCTGCAGGGCAAGAACTCGAGCCCAGTTCCCAGTAAACCGTGGGTACCTTCTGTCCCGGCTCGACAATTTCGCCCAGGGGATCGTGCTTGGCGCACGAGGTGGTCATTGCGGCCACGCCTAGGGCTATTGCTAAGTATTTATAGTTGTTTTTCATTTTTTGTTCTGAAAATTTTTAGGTTGATAATTTCGGGGAACCGGGATTTTTTATTCTTCGGCGGTCAGAGATGTGCGCTTGCCGTAGTCCTGGGCCCAGTTCATGGGCTTGCGCAGCCACTCGTGATTGTTGTATGCGCCCAGGCGCTGGAGTTCCTTGATGTTGTACTTGACCTCGGTCTCGGGGTCGTAGTTGATGCGCTGAACCCAGGCGTTCTCGCGCTCCTCGAGCGACAGTCCGTCGATCCAGTATGCCTGATATAGGTTGTACGGACGGCGGAGTCCGGGATAGATGATTTCCTGGCCGTCGCCGATTCCGTAGCCGTTGCGGTTGTTCGAGAAGTGGTAGCGGCGCATGTCGGTCCACTGTTCGGGCTGCATGTACATGGCGATGTACTTCTGCATCATCAGGTCGGATAGCGTGTAGTTGGCCTTGTCGAAGAACCAGTGCTCGTTGCCTACGTCGGTGCAGGCTTTCACGCGGCCGGCCTTCACGTTGTCGAAGAAGGCTATGAGCTGGTTCTCGAAGCGGGTCTTGTCGGTGTCGTCGCCGGGAGCGCCGCCTACTGCGGGATACTTGCCCTGGTTGTCGGCGAGGAAGCGGTCGAGGTGGCGCTGGATGTTCCATTCGGTTGCCTCGCGTGCCAGGTCGCATGCCTTGTTCTTGTCGCCGAGCCAGTAGTATGCCTCGGCCTGGATGAAGTAGAGTTCCTCCATCGTGAAGATTGCGTTGTAGGCGTCGGTGCCGCCGGCATAGGCGCCGCAGTACAGGTCGGGATAGTTTGCGGCCTTGAACGACGAGCCTGCGCCGATGTTGTTCTCGAGGTAACGTAGTTTTGTTGCCTTCACGTCAGGCTTGGCCGCGGTTTTGGGACCTTCGCGGGGAATGAAGAGCAGGGCCAGACGGGGATCGGAGCCATAGCCGTTCGAGCGGTCGAAGTCGCCGTTCTTACCCTCGTTGTCGGGGAATAGTACGCCCAGGCAGTTCTCCATGAAGAACTTCGATGGTACCGCATCTGTGAGTTGGTTGTCGCGCGACTCCCAGGAGTTGATCTTGGGCTGTGCCGACGACCAGGGGGCGTTCTGCTCGCCCACACCGTTCGCATTGTAGTTGTAGCGGGGCTCGTTGCCGAACCATCCGCCGTACAGTGTGCTTCCCGTGCGCCACTGGTCGATGGCCTTCTGGGCGGTCTCGATGATTTTGTTGCAGGTGGCTGCCGAACGGTCGATGTTGGGAAGGTTGCGCAGGAGCAGGCGTGCCTGGATTGCGTACACGAGGCCCTTCCACTTGTTCAGGTCACCGCCGTAGACGCGGTCCTGTTCTGCGGTGATGGTGCGGTTGTTGGGGTTGTTGACGATGTCGGGGTCCTCGTACATGCGCAGGAGTTCGTCAGCCTCGTCGAACATCCACTTGTAGATGGAGGCCTGCGTGTCGTATTTGGGCGAGTTCGAGAGATATGCCTCCGAGCGGGGCATGTCGCCGAAGATGTCGGTTGTCAGTTGCGACGACATCAGCATGATGGTGCGGGCAATCAGTTCGTAGTTGGGCGAGCCGATGGCGCGCGAGTTCTCTATGAGTTCGTTGCCGTTGACGCCGATGTCATAGAAGTGGCGGCGCCACTGCGGGTGACGGTTCATGGTCATGAACTGCCAGCCGCTCTTGTATGCGTACGAGCCTGTCTGGCTCTTGCCCAGGGTGGTGAGGCACTGCGACAGATAGATGCCGTATTCCGAGTGGTCGTAGACCGTCTGCGAGGCATAGAACACCAGGACCGGAAGGCCGAGTTCCGCGGTGTTGTTGTGGGCGACGTCCGGATTGACATTCTCGTAGAGGGTGTCCTCGCACGAAGACATAGTCAGACCCAGCAGAGTCGCCATCGCGATATATTTGAGTTTTTTCATTGTGAAATGTTCTTGGGTTGGAAAATTTCTTTTTGATGATGCGTGGCGATCAGAATGTGACGTTCACGTTGAAGTTGAAACTGCGGAGCGAGGGAACCGAGTAGTTGTCGATACCCATCGAGCCTGTGCCGTTCGATGCCGAGGGCATTACCTGCGGGTCGGCGCCGGTGTACTTGGTGAAGAGGAAGAGGTTGCGGCCGGTCAGCGACACTTTCAGGCCCTTGACGGGGTTGCCCGAGCCGAGGCGGCGCATCAGGTTCGAGAAGTCATAGGCCACGGTCACGTAGGACATGCGCAGGTACGAGCCGTCTTCGATGAAGTTCTCCGACACGTTGCTGATGTAGTTGTTGTATGTGGTCTGGTCGAGGATGACGGCCTTGGTGTTGGGGGTGTAGGTGCCGTCGGCGTTCTCGACGAGGCCCTTGAAGACAACCTTGCGGTTGCGGTAGTTGGTCAGGTAGCCCGAGCGTCCGTTCGACATCAGGCCGCGGCCTGTCACGTTGGCGACGTCGCCGCCGATGCGGCCGTCGAGAAGGAATGATATCGAGGCGTCCTTCCACGAGAAGGTTGAGCCGAGGCCGATCAGGCAGTCGGGCTCACGGTTGCCGATATACTGCTCCTTGAGTGACGAGATGCGGGGATAGCCCTGCTCGTCGATGAGAACCTCGCCCGTGGGCGCTTTCTCGTAGATGTTGCCGGCGAGGCCGGTGGTCGATTCGTTCAGGCGCGCTACGGTGTAGATGTCGCCGTACTGGCCGCCCTGGATGTGGGCTACGTCCTCGGGTAGGGATTTGACCTTGCCGCGGTTGAACGAGAAGTTGAGTGTGGCCGTCCAGTTGATGTCGCGGCTCTTGATGATTTCCTGCGTGCCGGTGAACTCGAGGCCGTGGTTCTCGATCGAACCCTCGTTACGGGTCTGGAGGATGGTGCCCGACGAGGGCGATACGCGGACGGTCACGATCTGGTTGTCGACCGTGGTGTTGTAGTATGCGATGTCCAGACGGGTGCGGTTGTTGAAGAAGCGCAGGTCGGCGCCTACTTCCCACGATTTTGTCATCTCGGGTTCGAGGGTGATGGCGCGAGAGAGTGTCGGGTCGACGCCGTAGCCGCCGTCGGGGAAGGTCGACCACTGCTTGTAGTTCGACGAGAACTGGTTGGCGGGGGCGTCCTTGCCTACCTTTGCCCAGTTGCCGCGGATCTTGCCGTAGTTGAAGACCGGGCTCTGGATCTTGAAGAGTTGGGTAAAGATGATACCGCCGGTGAACGAGGGGTAGAAGTACGACGAGTCAACCTGCTTCAGTGTCGACGAGCCGTCGAGACGGCCGGTGACCGATGCCTGGATGATGTTGCGGAAGTCGAAGCGGATTTCGCCGAAGTAGCCGTACTTGTTGCGCTTGGCGTGGTTCAGGAAGACGTTGTAGTCGCCCTTGCCGTATTTCAGGTATTTGTTGTCGAGGTTGTTCATCGAGATGAAGTCGCCGTTCAGCATGAAGTGGTAGCCGCCAAGACCGGCCGAGTAAGACTTCGACTGCGAGTATTCGGCGCCGGCGAAGAAGTTCAGGTTGAAATCCTCGCTCATCTTCCAGTAGTAGTTTGCGAGGAACTGTGCGGTGAAGCGCTCCGAGCGCGAGGGCTGGAACACGTATGTGCCCATGCGCTCGTCGAAGGCTTCCTGGATGTCTTTGGGGAATTCGGTGCCGGTCTGCACGCCGTTGGCGTCATACACGGGGTCGAAGATGAATTCCTTGTCGTTGCCCAGGTAGCGGGGAACGGTCGACGATTCGTACGAGCTCCATCCCTTGTCATAGTTGACCTTGCCTGTGAAGGTGAGGTTCTTGACGGGTTCCCATGCGATCGATCCGTTCACGATCACGCGCGAGCCCTGGCTCTCTGACTTGTCCATGTAGCGGCCGTAGTAGGGCGAGAGGGTGGCGCCGACGCGCTGCGCGTTGGTCAGCAGGTCCCAGTTGTCGTAGCGGTTGGCCCAGTTGGGAAGTCCGTTGTCGAGTTTGTAGTCTGACATGTCGCGGTTGATGGCCCAGCCGTAGACTGTCGACATCGAGTTGCCGAAGCCGCGGCTCTTGTTGTCGATGAAGTTGGTCGACAGCATGATTTTCACCGTGCTCGAGGGATTGAACTCGCCCTTGACGAAGACGCCGAGGCGTTTCTTGTAGTCGTGGGGGACAACGCCCTCGTTGTCCATATAGTTTGCCGAGGCGTATGCCGAGTATTTCTCGTTGCCGCCCGACAGCGATATGTCGTATTTCTGCATGAAGCCAGTGCCGAGGAACTTGCCTACGTTGTCATAGTACTTGTCGCCGGCCTCGGCGTTCATAAGCGGGCCCCAGCCGCCGGTGGCGTTGGGGGTGTAGATGCCGTTGGCGCCGCCTATGTACTGGTCCTGGAGCCAGGGTGTGTGGAGTACGTTGGAGATTTCCCAGCCGCCGTTAACGGTCACGTTCACCTTGCCGTCCTTGCCGGACTTGGTGGTGATGAGGATGACGCCGTTGGCGCCTTCCTGGCCGTAGAGCGCCGAGGCTGCGGCGCCTTTCAGCACCGACATGTTCTCGATATCCGAGGGGTTGATGTCGGCCATCGACGATGCGCCGCCGCGGATAGGCATGCCGTCGATAACGAACAGTGGCTCGTTAGACTGTGCGTTGTTGATCGACGAGATGGCGCGGATGACGATCTGCGATGCCGAGTTGGGCGAGCCGCCCGAGTTCGACACCTGAACGCCGGCGACCTTGCCCTGCAGCGAGTTGACGAAGTTGGCCGACTGTCCTGCCAGCACCTCGTCGGCATTAAGGTCCGACACGCCGAAGTTAAGTTTTGATTTGGCCTGTGACTGGCCCATGGCGGTCACTACGACTTCGTCGAGAACCTCGGAGTTCTGTGACAGGGTCACGTCTACAACCGCGCGTGAGCCGACCTTGATAGTCACGGTTTTGTAGCCGATATACGAGAACGTCAGCGAGGCGTTGTCGTTAGGCACGTTGATTGAATATTTTCCATCAATATCGGTAGAGACACCGGTTTTGTGACCCGCCAGGGTGACCGATACGCCGATGGCGGGCTCGCCGTCGGGTTCGCTTACCGTACCTGTTACGGTACGGGCCGGCATGACTAAGGCAACGATGGAAAACAACAGTAGGAATAGTTGTTTTTTCATAATCACTTTATTTGTTTATTTCAAGGTTAATTGATTGCTGTGATGGTGTTTAAGGTTGGGTGGGCAATGTCGCCCGGGGCTTTGGCCGCGATTGTCGGCCTGTTGATCCTCGCTGTTTTTGATTGGCTTTGTCCTTTTGATTGATTATCAGATGAATGGTATTAAAAAAAAGTGCGCTTGGCGTCAGATTGCCCGCTTTGGCTTCCTGCAGGCTCTGCCTTCTTGCTTCAGGGGCATCCTTTAATATTTCACACAAACTTAGTATAAAATTTCATATGCCGCTACTTCTGTTAAGTTACTTTAATATTTTTTGGTATTCGGGAACATATTTTAACAATAAACCGTCTCTTCTCACCGCTGTCTCTACTTCGCTGAATCCGTGGGGAAACCTTGCGGGATGGTCTTCTTTCGGATGAGTATATGTCTTTTTGATTATACATATTATAATATATGGAAACAAGTTTTAAGTAAATTTCCATCTTCCCGGGCGCGTCGCCTTCGATTTGGATTTCCGGTGCGGAATGGCTAACTTTGCAGAGGTGTTTCACCTTAGTATTTATTTTCCGAACCTCCATGCGCATCGACATAATAACCGTTCTGCCCGAAATGCTTGAGTCGCCACTCGGCTGCTCGATTGTAAAACGTGCCTGTGACAAGGGCCTGGCCGAAATTCATGTCCACAACCTGCGGGACTATACGCTCAGCAAGCACCGCAAGGTCGACGACTATCCCTTCGGCGGCGATGCGGGCATGGTAATGCAGATCGAGCCTGTAGACCGCTGTATCTCGGCCCTCAAGGCCGAGCGCGACTACGACGAGGTCATTTTCACGGCTCCCGACGGCGAGGTCTTCAACCAGCAGATTGCCAACCGCCTCTCGATGCTGCGGAACATCATCATCCTCTGCGGCCACTACAAGGGCATCGACTACCGCATACGCGAGCATCTTGTCACCCGCGAGATTTCAATCGGCGACTATGTCCTGACCGGCGGCGAGATGCCTGCCGCCATCATCACCGACGCCATTGTGCGTCTTCTTCCCGGCGCCATGGGCGACGAGCAGTCAGCACTGACCGACTCGTTCCAGGACAATCTTCTCGAGGCGCCGATATACACCCGCCCTGCCGTCTACAAGGGCTGGGCCGTTCCGGAGATTCTTCTCTCGGGTCATGAGGCACGCATCGACGAGTGGAAGCACGAGCAGGCCCTCGAGCGCACCCGACGTCTGCGCCCCGATCTGCTGAAATAACGCTGGGAAGTGTTATCTCAGTTAATCCTTGTTAAGATTGCCAATCTATTCGCTTAAAACTGTTAAATTTTAGTTAAATTCAAATTTTCCTATTGACATCGGCTTCCGGATGTATTAACTTTGCTTCCGGAAACACGAACCGGTCTTTTTTTCACATGTGAGAACACATCTCAGTCAAGTTTCCTGAACCTTATTCATCAACCTTTATTTCATCAAAAAAACCTTTATTTATTTTATGGAAACCCCAAAAACAACCAGTCACTCCACGCCCGCATCCGAGGGTTTTGATCTCCGCACGGCGCTTGACGCCTGCAGCGAGCTGTCTGAAAATTCAACCGAAACCAACCCTGAGCCTCCGGGCGAGACTGCTTCCGGGCCTGATCAGGACAAGTCGCCCGACGGACCTTCCGCAGCCTCGGAATCATCCGGCAGTCATACTTCTCCCGCCGATGCCGCCGAGCGGCAGGTGGTGATTCTCGTCGAGGCCCTGCGCCGGCTCGGCTATGCCAACACCCGTGAGCAGACTCCGGATAATCAGGACATCGAGCACTTGCGCCGAGAGGCATATCTCAAGGGCCGCAACGATGCCATCGACGATTTCAAGTCATCGTCGCGGATGTTCGCCCCGGTCGGCTCACGCTCTTCAGGCGCGTCGCCGGAACCCTCCGGTTTCCTCGCCGGACGCTCCCCCGGTTTCTGGGAGACACCCGACCCTCTTGTCGGATGAACAAACCTTTCTTAATCAATCTATTTTCAAAAACCAGTCTTAATCAACATTTTTAATAAACCAATTTAATTCTTAACACAACTATGTCAACCATCAACACTGAAAACGGCGCTTTTATCGCCGACGAACCACTGACCACCACCATCACCAGCCAGGCCGCTCCGGGCCTCCTGCGAAACGCCATCGACGAACGCATCGTCAAAATCCGTCCTATGGCGACGCCCCTCGACCAGATTTCCCGCTGTGCGGGAGCAAAGGCATGCAATTCGCTGAAAGTCGATTTCTATGCCGTCGACTTCAAGGCCATCGAGACTGCCACCACACGCACCGTCACGGGCAACAGTACCCAGGGCGACAAGGATAATCCGTGCGTGCTCCTTCCTGTCAGCGACGCGCGCATCTTCTCCGAGTCGGACACCGTGCTTATCCCCGACGTGAGGGTAGGCGACCAGGAACTCACTCTCTATGTGGCCGAGGTAACCGCTGTCAACACCCTCATGGCTGTTCCCCTCAATTCTGCCTACGACGGCAGCGCCTTCGATTTCGGCGAGATTCCATCCGGGAGCAAGGTGATACGCATGGGCCGCGCCGCCGCCGAACTCGACGTCCAGTCGCCTCAGTTCATGGCGCTCCCAAGGAAAAGTTCAAACAACTGCCAGATATTCAAGATGCAGATCGAGCAGTCCACATTCCAGAAACTTGCCGACAAGGAGGTGAACTGGAGTTTCTCCGACCAGGAGGAAGCCGCCATCGTCGACATGCGTCTGGGCATGGAGAAGAATTTCCTCTTCGGCACCAACAGGGTAATCACCAATCCCAGGACACAGGCCGAGATTTATCTCACCGGCGGTATCTGGAACCAGACAGACCATGATGTCTACTATGACGAGGACACGGTATTCGATGACGCGTGGTTCGTGCAGCTCACGCACGATGCCTTCACCGGAACTGCCGCCGGCTCGGCGCGCAAGATTCTCATCGCCGGAACTTCCCTCATGGCGAAACTCTCGAAATACACCTGCGCCAAGACCATCGACGCCTCTAAGTCACTTGTCCGATACGGCATCGAGTTCCACGAGATCCGAACCAACTTCGGCTCGCTCTATTGCGTGACCTCCGAGATCTTCGACCAGTGCGGCCACGCCGACGACGGCATCATCATCGATCCCGAGTGCCTGACCAAGTACGTCAACATTCCCTTCCGCGCCGATACCCTCGACCTGCGCACCTCGGGACAGCGCAACTCCGACGCGGTGGTGCTCACCGAGGCCTCCTGTCTCGTCCTTCGTCACCCCAGGACCCACGTCAGGGTCATCTACATGGGACAGTGACAGCATCCATGCCCTAAAGACCGCTTCATTGACTGACTGAAAAACCTATCCTGACTGTGAAAAAGACCCTTTCCAATACTCAGATGCTCGACCTCTGGCGCCTCGCGGCGGGACTTGTGCACGCCGAGGCCGAGGCGTCGGTCGAGCGTTTCGACAGCCTTGACATCGACCGCCGGCTCGAGATAGCGATGCGTGCGTGGTATCTCGACCTTCTAGACAATGCCCCCGTCCGCTATCTGGCTCCCGGGGACATCTCCCGGCGGCTCGTCTGGCGGCGCGACAGCGCCACCGGCACGCTCTCCGCTGACATTCCCGCCGATGTCCGGCGCATCATTGCCGTCCGGATGGACGTCTTCTCGCTCCCCGTCGATTTCGTATGCTCGGGCCGGGACCTCGTCGTACCGGCTGACGGCTACGTCTTCACCCGCTCGACCTGCTCGCCGCTCTGCTACGGCGCCGTTCCGCCCGAACCGGCCGGCGCCTCAGCATTCAGGGTACCCGAAGTGGTCCTGGCCATAACCGACCCCGGCGAGGAGACCTACATCCTGGACGATTCCGCACTATACCTGATACCTGATAACTGTTACTTATGACTTCTAATCACTTCGCACCTTATAACTCTGCCTTATGACTTACCTGAACCTTGCCCTCGACGCATGGCGCTCAATGGCATCAGTCCGAAATGCCCGCGCCCGGCAGAAACGCTTCACCTACGGCAACCAGTGGGGGGACATTGTCCGCGACCACGACGGCCGGCGCGTCACCGAGGCTGAATACATCGAATCACTCGGACAAAAACCTCTTACAAACAATCTTATCCGCCGCCTCGTCAAGACCATGGTGGGACGATATCGCTCCGATCAGGATGTCAGGGAGTCATACCGGGCCATGCCTCCGGACCTTGTCGGACGCAACGACCTCGAGGAACTCGACGCCCGCATGCTCGAGGAGTTCCTTATCTCGGGCTGCGCCATACAGCGCATCACTTCCGAGAGGCGTCCCGCAGGCGCCGGCCTGTGGGTGGACAATGTGTCGCCCGACCGTTTCTTCGCCAGAGCCTTCCGTGACCCTCGCGGCACCGACATCGACCTTGTGGGCATGCTTCACGATTTCTCTCCCGCCGAGGCCCTGGCACGCTTCGCGCGCGGAAGCCGGCGTCGGGCCGCGCGCCTCGAGGAACTCTACAGGGCCCTCGCCGACGACCCTGTGGCAATCTCGGCGATGGGTGACGCGGCTTTCGTCGCGCCCGTCGGACACCGCTGGCGTTTCATAGAACTGTGGACACTCGATGCCGGCGAACGTCTTCTGGCGCACGACCGCTCGCGCGGAGTACTCCGCGAGACTGACGCCTCAGTCACCGAGCCGGACCGCCCCGTGAATGGCAAGTCGTCTTCGGCCGATTCCGACTGGGGACTGCGCTTCCGCTGGCACTGCCGCTGGCTTGCGCCGGACGGAACCCTCATCGACGAGTACGACTCTCCATTCGCCGATGGCTCGCATCCATTCGTTGTCAAGTTGTATCCTCTGACTGACGGCGAGGTACATTCGTTTGTCGAGGATGTCATCGAGCAGCAGCGGTACATCAACCGAATCATCGTTCTCATCGACAAGATGCTTGGCGCATCGGCCAAGGGTGTCCTGCTATTCCCCGAGATTCAGCGGCCCGAGAGCGTATCGTGGGACGTGATCGCCCGCTCGTGGTCGAAGGCCGACGGCATCATCCCCATCACCGGACGCGGCAATGTGGTTCCGCAGCAGGTGACGACTCCCTCGGCTGGATCAGGCGCCTTCGAACTGCTCTCGCTGGAACTCAGACTCTTCGACGATATCTCAGGCGTAAGTTCAACCCTGCTCGGCGGAGAATCCACACCCGACGGCACCGCCCACTATGAGGCCCGTGTCCGCAATGCCGCCCTGTCGCTCGCCGACACCTTCCGGACTTTCTCCTCGTTCACCGCCTCCCGCAACCGCAGGATAATCTCATGTGCCTGACCGCCGTCTCCTGATTTCACGCACCCCGGCCGGACGTCCGCCTTTACCGCGGAAAGATGGATTTTCCGGCCGGAGTTTGCGATTTCTCCGAAATTTATTACCTTTGCGATGTGTTAGCCGCACAACCATTATTGCCACGCCGGTGTTATTCTTTTTGGTGGCCGACACCACAATTCTTACATTTTGCATTATGCATTTTGCATTCTAAATTTTAAAAAATCCTCTTCTCTTCTTTCTATGGATTCTGCTACTCCTGTAACCGTCGAAGACAATATCATATCTCCCGAACCCGCGCATACTTCCGAAACTTCTGTCGCCAAGCCTTCGAGACTTGCCACCTATGGTGCCGTCATAGGTGCTGTCCTTTGTGTCGTGGCCTGGGCGACCCTGCTGTTCAACGAATGGGTGTCAGGCGCTTTCGGTGTGCTTTCGGTCGCGGCCTGCGTCATGGGTTGCCGTCAGCCGCGCTCCAACATGCGCAATCTGGCAATCACCGGCCTCGTCGCATCGGCTGTCCTCCTTCTTGACATCCTGATTCTCGTGGGGCTGATTTTCTATCTGAAGACGCTCTGATGCCACACGCAGAGCGCTGCGTTACAGCATATTGACCACTTCGTACAATTTCTGTTTCAGACTGAGGTCCGGGGGTGACTTCCGTCTGATTTTTTTGTATCCGGCACGCACCATATCACGTGTTTAATGCTTTTTAACATTGTCGCCTGTTATTTTCCGCGTTCCGCAGCGTCTTATAGTTGTGTGTTTTTGAAATCACGGCCGTTTTCAGGCATACGCGTAATTCATTTACTTATAACTTACCTCATTTTACTAACCCCTCTCCGTTCCAATCCTCTCTTTCCAACGTTTCCACACCGATGAAATCTAAAAATCTGATTTTCGCGTTAGCCTTGTTGCTGACAGCAATGGCCGCGAATGCCTTCAGTGTGCGGCTCAAGGTCCTCGACGCCGAAGGCGCCCCCGAATCCTATGCCACGGTCCGCATATTCACTCCCGCCGACACGCTCCGTGCCGTTGTCGGCGGTGTCACCGACACCCTTGGCATTTATTCCGCAAAACTTCCCTCCGCCGGAAAATATAAACTCTCTGTCGAGATTCCCGGAAAGGTTCCCCTAAGGCGCGACTTCACGCTGAGCGACGCCGAGCCGGACAGGGACCTCGGAACCTTCGCCTCCGATGCCGAGGTACTCGGCGAGGTGGTGGTCACCGCCCAGCGCCCACTTGTCACCAAGGAGATCGACCGCATAGGCTATGACGTACAGGCCGACGACGACGCCAAGACCTCGACCCTCAGCGAGATTCTCCGCAAGGTGCCGATGCTCAACGTCGACGCCGACGGCAACATCACCATCAACGGCTCGTCCGACTTCAAGATCTATAAGAACGGCAAGCCCAGCAACTCGATGACCAAGAACGCAAAGGACATCTTCCAGGCGCTCCCCGCCTCAATGATCAAGAAGGTCGAGGTCATCACCGAGCCCGGAGCCAGGTTCGACGCCGAGGGTGTCGCGGCCGTCCTCAACATCGTCACCGTCGAGAACACCGCCATCAAGGGCGTAACCGGAACGGCATCCGTCAGGGCCACCACCGAGCAGCCCTTCAGCAACGCCAACCTCTACCTCATGACCCAGGTCGACAAGGTCACATTCTCGATGAACGGCGGCGCGTTCAACATGACTGACCGCTTCACGCGCTCGACCCGCGAGTACAACTACCTCTATCAGGACGGCAGCACCTACAGGAGCAAGGGGATCGACTCACAGAAGGGCTGGGCCGGATGGGGCGGTTTCGAGATGTCATGGGAGCCGAACGCCGGCAACCTCTTCACCGCCGAGGGCAATCTCTTCTTCTACCGTATCAAGCCCACGCAGATACAGCAGAGCGCCCTCTACGATGCCTCCGGCGCCCTCCAGTCGTCATACACCTCGAACGCCTACTATCCCAAGTTCGGCTACACCGACTTCGACGCCACATTCTCCTACCAGCACTCGACCTCGCGCAAGGGTGAGACCCTTGGTCTGAGTTACATGATTTCAACCACCGGCAACGACAACAAGGGCCGCACCGACTACGAGGACATTGTCGGCACCCGCTTCCCCTATACGGGCCTCGAGACCGACTCGCGCCTCCACTTCATCGAGCATACCTTCCAGGCCGACTGGACAAGGCCCTTCGCCGACATCCATTCGGTGGACATCGGCGCCAAGTACATCATGCGACACAACAACTCGGAGAACGAGATGTCTTATGTCGGCTGGGAGGACCGCTACACAAAGTTCCGCCATATCACGGACATAGGCGCCGCCTACGCCCAGTACTCGATACGACTGAAGAAGGTCACGCTCCGCGCCGGCCTGCGCTACGAGTTCTCGAGACTCAAGGCCTCCTATCCCCGTCCATCGGTCCCTGCCGCCGCTGACAAGCCTTTCTCGACCACCCTCAGCGACTGGGTACCCTCGGCTGCCGCATCGTGGCAGATCAACGATGCCAACTCGCTGACACTCAACTATGCCACCCGTATCAACCGTCCCGGCATCGAATACCTCAACCCCGCCGAGACAGTCACGCCCACCGAGATTTCGAAAGGCAATCCCGACCTGGAGTCCTCGCGATACCAGTCGTTCAAACTATCCTACATGCTCATCAAGCCGAAGTTCAACATGCAGGTCTCGGCAAGTTACGGTTTCTCCAACAATTCCATCGAGCAGTATACCTACCTCGGCGAGAACAGCATGCTCTATTCCGACTACGCCAACATAGGCCGCAGCCGCGACTGGTCTTTCCAGGGCAACTTCCAGTGGACGGCCGGTGAAAAGACACGCCTGATGTTCAATCTCCATGCCTCGCACACCAACCAGAGTTACGCCGGCTCCAGACTGAAACACTGGTCGTGGGGCGGCTACGGCAGCATCAGCCAGAAACTTCCCTGGCGGCTCGAGGCCGAACTCTCGGCCTTCGTGATGCCCGAGTTCACATGGAGCGTCTACGCCCATATCAACTCAAGTTTCTGGCAGCGCTTCTCGCCTGACCTCAGCCTCAAGCGCAGTTTCCTCAAGGACGACCGCCTGAGTGCCCGCGTCTCGTGGAGCGGAATGTTCAAGCCAACCCGGACCATGAACGTCGACTACACCTCCGGCCCCTACACCGGCTGGATGCGGATGTCGAGAGGCCACAACCAGTACGTCACCTTCACCCTCAGTTACCGCTTCGGCTCGCTGAAGGCATGGGTCAAGAAGACCAACGCCCGCATCGTCAACGACGACATGCAGGGCGGCAGCGGCTCCTCCGGTAACGGCGGTGGCGCCCAGGGAGGTCCGCAGTAAGCGGGACTTAGAGCGAAAGCATGTGTGTTGTACGCAGACCCGGCCGGACGTGTAAGGAGAATGCAGCCATACGGTTCGACGGGTCTGCCGTATATTGTATGTGGTAGTAGTCGCGGGCGAAGAAGTCGAGCAGGAATACGCCCTGAGTGGCCGGTCCGTCGGCTGGCGAGCCGGGGGTGATGCGCTCGGTCATCCTCACGTCGAACCCTATGACCTCGATGGCCAGGGCCAGCGTCCCCGACATGTACATGTGCTCGAGTCCCCGGCGCACTATGGCCACCGTCCCGTTGTCCTGACAGAAAATCTCAATCTGCGGCTCGTCGCCGAGCGCCTCGACCGGAGCCGAGAGTATGGCAGTCGAGAAGAACTGCCGTGCGCTGCCCTTGCGCGACGGCTTGGCGCAGAAGGCTATTATCGCCGCCGCTACCACAGTGAGTATGACGTAGAACTCTACTGAGTAGAAGAATCCTGTCCGCAGAAGAATTATGTCGGGTGTTATCATGCTTGGCTTTGAAATTTTAAGGGGTGAGAGTGACAAAGGTAAGAAAAAAATGCTAACTTTGGCGAATCACACAGTTAATCGCACATTTGATCGCACGGTCAATCGGTCTTTTGATAGTGTCATAAGATTCTGAAATCATGGAAGTAAAGCCCCCGTCCGTATGGCGCCGCGTGTTGCGCACAATCTTATCGGCAGTCTTCCCGCAGGTCTGCGAGGTCTGCGGACGCACCCTCGTGCGGGGCGAGTCGCATGTCTGCCTCGGTTGCCTCGCCGCGCTGCCGCGCACCATGACGCACCGCGATCCTGACTCGCGCATGCTTTCGCGCCTGTCGCGTGTTGCTCCCGTCGGGCGTTGCGCCGCGTGGTTCTACTACGACCCCGGCGGTCCGTTCGGAGCACTCATCCGCCGCGCCAAGTATGACGGACGTCCCAGCATGGCCCGCGACCTCGGGGCGATGTTCGCCCGCGAACTCCTCGCCGACTCGTTCTTCGACGGCATCGACCTGCTTGTTCCCGTTCCTCTTCACTGGCGCCGCCGAATGGAGCGCGGCTACAACCAGAGCCGCGAGATAGCCCGTGGAGTCTCCGACGTCACCGGCATCCCCGTCAGCGACGCCCTTTGCGCCCTCCGCGCCCACGGCTCGCAGACCCGCCTATCCGGCGACCGTCGCCAACTCAACGTCCGCGGTGTCTACGCCCTCCGCCCTTCCTCCGTCCTTTCCCAATTCGGTAAGGGTAGTGGCGTCCAGTCCGGATCCAATCCTTTCGCCGGAAAGCACATCCTTCTCATCGACGACATCTTCACCACCGGCGCCACCGCCGAAAGCGCCCTCACCGCCCTTATGGCATCCCCCGCTGCTCTACGCGCCGTCTCCGTCCTGACCCTCGGCCTCACCCGCGACCACGTCCGCTGAACCAAATTTCATCCTAGGACCGCTCCTTGCAACAAATTTGTTTAAAATTAATTTTTTTTAACTTGATTTATTGAAAAAATAGGGGGGGTAATTACATTTGCCAAATCAATTGGATAATAACGCATTTCACTTTAAAATAAACCCTAAAAATAGAAAATATGAAAAAAATTCTTTCCTTCTGGAAGACGTTTCTTGCCGTCACTCTTGTCGCCGTGGCTCTGCCCTCTTGTTCCAATGATGACGATGATGATGACATTATATGGGATTTTATTCCTGATGAAATCAGTCTTGAAATCACTGATGCAAAGGGTAACAACCTCCTTGACCCTGCGGTTGAAAACAATATCATAGGAGAAAACATTACTCTTGACTATAAGGACAAAACCTATGATATACTGTGGAATACGCCATATCCCCAATTTCCTGACTACAAACCTGAATCAAGGGCTACATATGTATTATTCTATGGTTTGGCACATCACTTGTGGAATGTAGAAAAGGAACCTTCGGAAACGAATAATTGGATTATTCGTATCGGTGAGTTCGCACGAGACATGGATCATGATGTATCTATTCCGGTAAGAATCAAAAACAAAACTTTCATTATCCGCTATGTCCATGATTTCTGGTGGAATGACAAGAAAATGAGAGATCCCCGTTCAAAAACCACCGTCTACCTCGATGGCAAAGAGTGCGAGGACGGCATAGTCAGAATCGTCCTCTGACCCCCAAAAGGAAGCAAGATAAAGCAAGACAAGCAAGTTACGCCCCAACAGGCGTCCCGAACCCTATCCAGGCCGGACACGGATAGCGCCCCGCGCAATCCCTGTCCGGCTTTGTCTTTATTCGTAAGGGAATGGAACGGAGGGGTGGAGTGGTGTGTGTGTGCAACGAATTGCAGGGGTGGGTGTGGTTAAAGTTTGTTAATCGGCGGGCGGGGAGAGCGGGATGTTTGGTCATGTCGGGGAGAGTTCGTAACTTTGTCGACGGGTAAGTCCTACACGACCAGCTCCCTCCAACTCCCCCAGGTCTTGACCGAAGCAAGGGTCCGAGGTTGTAGCGGTGCGATGTAGTAAGCTTGCCCTTTTTTTATTTGCATCCGTCCAGCCGTCCGGCCGGTGTCTACCAGTCATCCGGAACGCGATTCCACCAGTCGATGGAACTTGTTTCCGTCAACCAATCGGGACTCGTTTCCGAATCCACCGGAACTCGTTTCCGCCAATGACTTACGGTCATCTGCTCCCGGCTTTTTGATAGTAATTTAATCCTTGTGAACAAATGAAGGCTGCTGTCTCTCTGTCTCTCGCAACCTTGTGTTTCTTTTCGCTGATATGCTGTTCGTCCGGCTCGACAAAGTCTGCCGCAATGCCCGCTGACGAGACCGGCGAGAAGGTTTATGTCCCGCAGTTCTCGGCTGACAGCGCGTACGCCCATGTGGCGGCGCAGGTAGCCTTCGGCCCCCGCATCCCCGGTACCGCGTCCCATGCCCGCTGTGCCGATTATCTCACTTCCAGACTGAAGTCGTACGGCGTCGAGACCTCGCAGTGGCGCAAGCGCATAACCGACTTCAAGGGGAACAGTTTTGAAATCGTAAACATCGTGGGCCACATCAATCCCAATGCCAAGCGGCGCATGATACTCGCCGCGCACTGGGATTCGCGCCGATGGGCCGACGAGGATCCCGACGCAGCCAAGCACGGCATGCCCGTCGACGGCGCCAACGACGGCGCAAGCGGTGTGGGCGTGATACTCGAGATGGCCCGCGCCATGGCCGAACGCAATCCCGCCATCGGCGTGGACATACTGCTGACCGACGCCGAGGACTCGGGCGTCTCGGCTCCCGAAAACATAACGGACCCGATGGAGATAATGCGCTACGAGAACTCGTGGTGCCTCGGCACACAGAACTGGCTGGCCTCTGATCCCTTCACCGAGGACCGGGTGCCATCGTTCGGCATACTGCTTGACATGGTCGGCGCCCGCGGAGCGGTATTCCCGCGCGAATACTTCTCGATGCGCTCGGCCCCTCAGGTCGTCGACAAGATAAGCCAGGCGGCGCTGCGCTGCGGCACCTCCGAACTCTTTCCCTCGCGCATGGGCGGAGCCATCAACGACGACCACGTTCACCTGAACGGCTACGGCATACCCACGGCCGACATCATCGACCTGCGCGAGAGCGGCTTCTTCCCCCAGTGGCACACCGCGAGCGACAACATGGACAACATTGACCCCGCAACCCTCGGCGCTGTGGGCCGCACCGTACTCGACCTGATATACAACGAGCCGGCAAACGACTGACAAACAAGACTAAATAACTAAGAGATATGACTATTGACGAGAAACAAGACGAGATTATCGCGGAATTCTCCGAAATACCCGAGTGGCTTGACCGCTACGCCTACATCATAGACCTGGCCCGCGACCTTCCGGTAATCGACGAGAAACTCAAGACCCCGGCCCACAAGATCGAGGGCTGCCAAAGCAGCGTGTGGATTGACGCGCGCCTCGACGATGATGGCAAGGTGTACTACGCTGCCGATGCCGACGCCTTGATTGTCAAGGGTATAATCGCCATGATACTCGACGTGCTCAACGGCCACACTCCCCGCGAGATACTTGATGCCAAACTCTACTTCATCGACGAGATAGGCCTGAGCGAGAACCTCTCGCCCACGCGCTCGAACGGTGTGCTTGCCATGCTGAAGCAGATAAGGCTTTACGCAACCGCCTTCCAGGCCCTCGAGGACTCGAAAAAGAAATAACGGGCGCCGTTGCAGAATCTCGAATTGTAGGGACGCACGGCTCGTGCGTCCGAAAATATCGAGTTCTGCAATACCATCAGATCCGGAAAGTTTCCGCAAAAACAATAAGACAGAAAACATCACTCCCCTCACGAAATACATTCATCATTATCCTATGAAACCCCAGACAACACGCCGCGCCCTGAGCATAGCCGCCGCGGCCGCCATCGGGCTCTCGGCCTTCGCCACGCCGCAGGACGCACTCGTCGCTCCCGGCAACGCGGGTCTCATCGCCCGAGCCGAAATGTTCTACCGTTCAGCCGACTGGCAGGCATGCCTCGACCAACTGGACATAGTCGACCCGACGGCCCTCAGCCCCGTGCAGGCCGAAGAGACTGCCTGGAAGCGGGCCATGGCCTCGTTCCATCTCCAGCGTCCCGGTACCCGCGACCTCTTCGAGCGCTTCATCGAGCGCTATCCCGCCTCGGTCTACCGTCAGGACGCCCGCATGCGCATAGCCGACTGCCTGTTCACCCAGAACTACGCCGAAGCCCTCGCGGCATACAATCTCGTCGACCCCGACGGACTGTCGCCCGAACTCAGGGACGACTACATATACCGCACCGCCTACTGCTACCTGCATCTCGGCGACTACGACCAGGCTCTGAGCCGTTTCCAGTCGCTGGCCAACTCAGCGCAGTACGGTAACGCGGCACGTTTCTACCAGGGCTATATCGCATATGTCAAGGGTGACTATCCCAAGGCTCTCGAATACTTCGGCGGCGTCGACACCTCGAGCGCTCCCGGCGACATGGCCGACTACTATCTCTGCCAGATATATTTCGCCCAGGGCGAGTACAACCGTGCGCTTACCACCGCCAGGGCTGTCCTCGGCCGTCCCACGGCTCACGCCGACTTCACAGCCGAGGCCAACCGCATAGCGGGCGAGAGCCTCTACCTGACAGGCCGCTCGGACGAGGCCATCCCGTATCTGCGCCGCTATGTCAGCGCCGTTGAGCGTCCCATACTCTCCACACTCTACATCCTCGGCCTGAGCGAATACGGCTCTGGCGACTACGAGGCCGCCGTCAAGACCCTCGCCCCCGTCGCCCAGGAAGAATCGTCGATGGGCCAGAACGCCAACCTCTACATAGGCCAGGCGCTGCTGAGGCTCGGCGACAAGGACGCCGCCATCATCTCGTTCGACCGCGCCCTGAACATGCGCTTTGACGAGGGCGCCCGCGAGAACGCCTATTACAACTACGCCGTGGCCAAGTACATGGGCGGCACCGTACCGTTCGGCTCGGCTGTAAGTGTCTTCGAGGACTACCTCCGCCAGTATCCCAACAGCACGCACGCCGAAGACGTGCGCGGCTACATCATCGACGGATGGATGACCGACAACAACTACGAGGCAGCCCTCGCCGCCATTGAGCGAGTCGACTCGCCCTCGGCCCGCGTGCTTACCGCCAAACAGCGCGTGCTCTACACCCTCGGCGCCCGCGACCTGGCCGGCGGACGCACCCGCGACGCCATCAAGCGCCTGGAGGAAGCCTCCGGACTGCGCAGGCATGACGCCGGAGTAGCCGCCGAGACCGACCTTGCGCTAGGCGAGGCCTATCTGCGCGACGGACGTCTCGATGACGCCGCCTCGCGCCTGCTTGCCTACATCGAGGAGGCTCCGGCAAACGCCGCCAACCGCCCCGTGGCATACTATGACCTCGGCTATACGCGCCTGGGCCAGAAAGAATACGACAAGGCCGCCCAGAACTTCGCCCGCATTACCTCGGGACCCGCGTCCGCGGTATCGACCGAGGTTCTCGCCGACTCGTGGACACGCCTCGGCGACGCCAACTACTATCAGAAAAACTGGGCCGACGCCGCCAACGCCTACCAGAAGGCGCTCGAACTCCAGCCCGCATCGGGCGACTTCCCCCTGTTCCAGCTCGCGGTCATCGACGGCTACATCGGCAACTACGATGCAAAACTCGAGCGTCTGGCCGAATTTCGCCGCCTCTTCCCCACCTCGGCGCTGATGCCAGACGTGCTGCTGGAGAAGGCCGAGGCCGAGAGCCATCTGGGCCGTACCGCCAACGCCGAGCAGTCGCTTGCCGACCTCGGCCGCGAATATGCCCAGACCGCCCAGTCGCGTCAGGGACTTCTTCGCCTCGCCATAAGCCTCGACCAGCGCGGACAACGCGCCGAGGCCGACAAGACCTACCGCGAGATAATCAGCAGCTATCCCACCTCCGACGAGGCATCTCAGGCGCTCGAGGTACTCAAGGCACATGCCGCCGATGCAGGCACCATGGACGAACTCCTGAAGTTCGTGGCCTCGGTTGAGAACGCACCGAGCGTCGACATCGCCGAAGCCGAGCGACTGAGTTTCAAGGCGGCCGAGGAACTGTATCTCGAGAAGGAGGATGCCTCGCGCCTGCGCGCGTACATCAATCAGTACCCCAACGGGTCGGAAGCCGTGAAGGCGCTCGTCTATCTGATGGAAGACGCCGATGCCGAGGGTAACGATGACCGTGCCTACGACTATGCCTCGCGCATCGTCAGCAACTATCCCGACAACGCGGCGGCTGAGGACGCGCTGACACTGAAGGCCGACATCGAGTACGACCGCGGTCAGGGCGAACTCGCCATGCAGTCGTGGCAGCAACTCGCCGCCCGTGCCTCGACTCCCGAGAACATGGCCCTGGCCCGCATGGGCATCATGCGCGTGGCCCGCGACATGAACGACGCAGACCGGATGATCGAGTCCGCGGACGCAGTTCTCGCCTCCACGTCAGCCGGTGCAGAGGACCGCACCGAGGCCAACTTCTCACGCGCTCTCGGCCTGCAGATGAAGGGCCGCAACGACGAGGCCCGCAAGACATGGGAGTCGCAGAAGGATCTCACCGAGGACATCTACGGCGCAAAGTCGGCGGTATATCTTGCCCAGAGCCTGCTTGACGCAGGACAACTGCCCAAGGCCCGCAAGGTTGCCACCGAATTCGTCGGCAAGGCCACCTCGCACACATACTGGCTTGGCCGCGGATTCATCGTCCTCAGCGACATCGCCCGCGCACAGGGCAATACCTACGAGGCCGACTCGTTCCTCACTGCCCTGAAGAAAAACTATCCCGGCAACGAGCCCGACATCTTCAGCATGATCGAGGAGCGACTGAAAAAGTAATCCGCGACAAGGCAACCCACGAGAATCACGAAACAAGACTTATCATTGATCAGATTTCACAACAATTCGATGAAAACCAAATATATAGCAACGGCAATAATGATGACGGCGTCCTGCGCCCTGCAGGCCCAGTCGCTCAGCGGCGAAGTCACACTCGAACGCACCATAACTCCCGCGGAGCGTCCCGCCAACCGCCTCGGCACCGTTTCGCCCGCCATACAGACCCCGCAGGTGAAACTGCGCGCCCTACAGCCGGCAAACTACAACGGCACAGGTCAGTTGTCGAGGTCGCTGACTCGCCTCGAGCCCGCGTCCTACGCCGACACCTTCGCCATAGACCCGTGGAAGGGTTATGTCTCGGCAGGCTATCTCCCGGGCCGCAATTTCGGCATCGAGGCCGGCTACGACCTCATCAGCACCCGCACTACCCGCCTCGGAACCTTCCTGAGTTTCAGCGGCGAGCAGCGCGAGGAGGACTCAGACTGGGTCCCAGGCATCGATGACAAACTGAAAACCGGCCATCAGGAATACACCGTAGGCGCAAGCCTCAGCACGGTGGTTGGCAACGGACGCCGCATCGACGGCACCGCGGCCTACACATTCTCCAACATGATAATGCCGCTCGGCCCGCAGAACGTCAAGGGCGGCGCGAACCATGCGCGCATAGCCCTCGGCTACGACTCGTCAACGGGCTCGATGCCCTGGCGCGCAGGCGTTTCGTACGGCTACTTCGGCTTCCGTCACGACACTCCCGCCGAGGTTGTTTATTCGCGGACAAATCCCGCGCTCATCAACAACCCGACCGACAAGGTCGCTCCCGCCTCCGAGTCGCTCGTGAAACTCGACGGCGGACTCAGTTACGCCAAGGACAGTCACCGCTGGGACCTCGGAATCGGCATTGACCTGCAGCATCTGAACAGACTGGCCCGGATCTGGCCCTCGTCCGTAGTGCTAGAGACCGAAAATCCGGATTCGGAAGGCGGCATGTGGCGTGCCGTACCCACATACTGGAACGAAGGCTCGCACACCCTCTCGGTGATAAGCCTGACCCCCTCATACAATCTCGGACGCGACAAGGTAAGCCTGAGGCTCGGCGCACACGTCCAGTACACCACCGGCCCGCGCGGCAACAAATTCCGTGTCAGCCCCGACGTGAACTTGGCCTGGACTCCCTCGGCCCGCTTCGCCCTCGATGTAGACCTGACCGGCGGCGAGCGCATCAACTCGCTGGCATCGCTCTACGCCGAGTCGCCCTGGATGATACCGGCATTCAGTTACGAGCGCTCGAACCTGCCGTTCGTAATCGACGCCTCGGTGTCGTTCATACCCTTCAGGGGCTTCACCGTCCGGGCCTTCGGCGGCTTCGCGCTGGCCGACTCGTGGCTCATGCCCGAAGCCGTCGGCTACAACGAGCGGCCCCAGTACGGCTACCAGGACCTGCACGGCGCACACTACGGAGTCGAACTCGGCTACAGCCACCGCATATTCAGCCTGAAGACTTCGATCGAGGGCGCCACCTCGTCAGACGATGACGCCGAGAGCGGATACTACCTGTGGACCGACCGCGCATCCTTCGAGTTCAAGGCAAGCGCCGAGGTACGTCCCGTCAAACCCCTGAGCATCGAGCTCGGCTATCGTTTCCGCGGCGACCGCAAGGTGTTCTTCATGGAGCCCCAGTGTTTCGGCGCGATAGCATGGCTCGCCCCCGACGGTACGCATGACCTCGGGGACATCAGCGACCTTAGCCTCAACGCGACGTGGCGTTTCAACGACAGACTCTCGGTATTCGCCAACCTCGACAACCTGCTGTGCAAGCGCTACCACCTGATCTACGAAGTGCCCTCGGCACGTCTGGGCGGTCTCGTCGGCGTAACCTTCAAGTTCTGAAAAAGGCGCGGAGGGCGCGTCAGTGCTACTTTTTAGGGCGATTTATGCCGAATAACCAAATTTTTATCGTATATTTGCACGCTGAAAATTATGCCGTATGGTGTCTGCCGACTTTTTCGATAGAAAATTTCGGTCAGACGCCCTATCCAGTCGAATTCAATAATTAATCAATTCTTAACATATTTCTTAAACATGCAAAGCAAAGGAAAATTAGGCAGCATCCTGGCAGGTGTCATCGCCGTATTCCTCATTCTGGTCTGCGCATTCTATCTGTCGTTCACCTTTGTGAACAGCAGTTACGAGGACCAGGCTGAAGAGTATGCGAAGAACATCTCGAAAAATGCCGCCAATGTCGACGAAGCCTACAACGATGCCTACAAGGCATACATGGACTCGCTCGGCGAGCAGAAAGTCTATCTGGGATACACTCTCAGCGAAGTACGTAAATGGGGCGTCAACCTCGGCCTCGACCTGAAGGGCGGTATGAACGTCACCCTCGAGGTCGACATGCCCGACATGATGCGCCAGCTCGCCACCACCAAAAACGACTCGACACTCGAGAAAGCCATCTCGGCCACCGACGCCCTCGTTCAGGCCAACCCGGAACAGGACTACGTCACCGCCTTCATCGGCGAATACCGCAAGGCCAATCCGGACGCAGACCTCTCGGTCGTCTTCGAGAATACCGTCAAGAGCAACAATGACGCAAAGGCCATCCAGAACATCACCACTGCAATCAACGACGTTGTCGAGACCTCGGCCACACAGACACTGCGCAAACGTATCGACCAGTTCGGCGTCGTCTCGCCCAACATCCAGATTCTGGAAGGCAAGACCGGCCAGATCCTTCTCGAACTTCCCGGCGTGAAGGACCACGCACGTGTCACCGAACTGCTCCAGCGCTCGGCTAACCTCGAGTTCTATCTGACCTATCCCGAAGGCCAGGTCATCGGTGACCTGCAGAACGTCGTCGCTGCAGCAGCCCGCGACTCTGTCGCCTCGGGCAAGGTACTTGCCAGCGTGCTCAACGCCCATGCCAATCAGATCAACCCCGGTTACGTTATCGCCGGCTATGCAGCCAACGGAACAGAAATGAAGGCCGTCGACTCGCTTGTGGCACGCTACAGCAACCTCCTTCCCTCCGACCTCAAGCTGTGCTGGGGCGTCAAGCCCGAGGTGCAGACCGCCAAGGACGGCAAGGAAACCAAACTCGGCTATGCCCTCTACACACTGAAAACCGTTGACGGCGGTCCCGTACTCGACGGCGAGGTCGTTGTAGACGCATCGACCGACTTCGACCAGCAGGGCTTCAAGGGTCAGGAAGTGTCCATGACCATGAACTCCGAAGGCGCCCGCGCATGGGCAAACATCACCGGCAGCCACATCAACGAGGCTGTTGCCATCACCCTTGACGGCCAGGTTTACTCGGCTCCCAACGTCAACGACAAGATCGAGGGCGGCCGCTCGTCGATCACCGGCAACTTCACCGTCGAGGAGGCCAAGGACCTTGCGAACGTCCTCAAGGCCGGCAAGATGAAGGCCAAACTGAACATCATCTCCGACATGGTCATCGGCCCGTCTCTGGGTCAGCAGGCCATTGATGCCGGCATGATATCGTTTATCGTGGCACTCGTGCTCCTGATGATATTCATGTGCGCCTTCTACGGACTCATTCCCGGCCTCATCACCAACCTCTGTCTGGTGTTCAACCTGTTCTTCACATTCGGTATCCTGGCGTCGTTCCAGGCTGTACTGACCATGTCGGGTATCGCCGGTATCGTGCTTTCGCTCGGTATGGCCGTTGACGCCAACGTGCTTATCTTCGAGCGTGCCAAAGAGGAGCTCCGCGCCGGCAAGAATGTGCGCAACGCCATCTCCGACGGTTACTCGAACGCCTTCTCGGCCATCTTCGACTCGAACCTCACCTCCATCATCACAGGCGTCATCCTGATGTTCTTCGGCACAGGTCCCATCAAGGGTTTTGCCACCACCCTCATCATCGGTATCGTCTGCTCGTTCTTCACGGCAGTATACCTGAGCCGCCTGTTCTTCATCTGGGGCGCCAACTCCAAGGTGTTCCAGAACCTGACGTTCACAACCTCGCTCTCGCGCCGCATGTTCGTCAACGCCAAGATCAACTTCATCGGCCAGCGCAAGGTCTCGTTCTCGATCGTAGCCGCCCTAGTCCTGGTGTTCATCGCATCGCTGTTCGTCAAGAGCCTCAACCCCGGCATCGACTTCTCCGGCGGCCGCAACTATGTTGTCAAGTTCGAGAAGGAGGTCAACCCCGTCGAGGTCAAGGAAGCCCTCTCGCCCCTGTTCGACGGCAAGGTATCTGTAATCACCATCGAGTCGTCCAACCAGGTACGTATCTCCACCAACTACAAGATTGAGGAGAACGATGCCGCCACCGACCAGGAAATCACTGACAAACTCTATCAGGGCCTGACCAAGGGCGGATTCATCGACAAGGCTATGTCTGCCGAGGAATTCTCGACCACTGACGCCACCAAGGGCATCGTGTCATCGCAGAAGGTCGGTCCTACAGTCGCCGACGACATGAAGACCGACGCCTACATCGCCGTGACACTGGCGCTGCTGGCAATGTTCCTATACATCCTTCTCCGCTTCCGTAACGTGGCCTTCTCGCTCGGCGCACTCGCTGCCGTCGCGTTTACCGCGTTCTCCATCATCGGCTTCTACTCGTTGCTGTGGGGTGTGCTGCCCTTCGCAATGGAGATTGACCAGACGTTCATCGCGGCTATCCTGACTGTCATCGGTTATCAGATTAATGATACCGTGGTCGTGTTCGACCGCGTGCGCGAGAACATCGGTCTGTATCCCAAGCAGGATTTCTTCACCACACTGAACAAGTCGATCAACTCGACCCTGGGCCGTACCATCATGACCTCGGCATCGACCATGCTCGTTCTGCTGTGTATCTTCATCCTCGGCGGTGAGGCCATCCGCTCGTTCGTCTTCGCAATGATTCTCGGTGTCATCATCGGTACGCTGGCGACCATCTACGTTGCCTCGCCCGTTGCTTACATCGCAAACAGGATGCGTCGCAAGAACCTCGCAAAATAAGCAAAGTGATATCTAAGCAAAGAGCGTCGCTCCTATCGTGGGGCGACGCTCTTTGTTTAGATATTAGGTCAGAGTTATTAGGTGCAAAGTAAGTAAAAAGTCAGAGTGACAGGCTGCTAAGCAATCAATTCTTGCTTCACAACTTGTGACTCTGACTTATGACTTATGGTAATTCTGACCTTTACTTATGTTACTTCGTAACTTGTAACTATGACTTAAGACTTAGTAGCGTGTGAGGGCGAGGGCGGTGATGAAGTCGGCGAAGTCGGGATGGTTGGTTACCATTGACTCGAGGACCTGGCTTTCGTTCCATGTCTGCGGGGAGGCGGGACCGTCGTTGGCGCGGACATGGAAGGTGATCATGTCGTTGGAGAGGGCTTCGCTGATGTGGGTGAGAATCTCGTCCATGCGGTTGTTCAGTTCGTCAACCTGTATGTCGTTGTCGACGATGACCTGATAGGTTGCCTGCTCGACTTTCTGATCCTCAGGAATGTCGGAGGCGGGACGGCAGGAGCGCATGGTGTTTATGAGAACGTGCTCAGTGGGATGTGTGTCTATAAAGGTCTGCCACGCCTTCATGAGGTCCTGGAATGTGAATGGATTTTTCCGCGTCTTGCGCTGCAAGGTGCGGGTCTCCTGCTTGCTGTCGTTGGGAACGGAGTGGATGGAAAGCGAGGGCATGCGCAGGCTGGTGCGCAGGGTGACGGGTCTACCGGGCACGGTAGCGGAAGGAGAGAGTGCTGTGTGTGCGTAGGCAGGGCGCGATGGCTCGGCGGACTTGAGTGGAGGATTGGGCGCGGAATATGTGGCCGCTGGCCGATGTGGCGCGGCCTGGACCTGCGGGGACTGCTGTTGAGTAGCCGGAGGAGGTGTGGTCTGGAATGCGGCGATGGGTTTCAGTTGCCCCTCGGCGTCATCGCCGTGGTCGAGGGGCTGAGTAGTTGGCAGAGTTTGATGAGCGTGAGTTCGATCAAAAACTGTTTGTTTGATGCCGTGCGGTAGTTGAGGTCGGCGTCGTTGAGCAGCGACATGGCCCTGTAGAAGAACTGTGGCGGGAGTTTGGCGCCACGCTCGGCCATTGAGGCACGGACATCGTCGGAGGCCTCAAGAAGTCCTATCGTGGCGGGGTCACGCGCAACCATAAGGTCACGTATGTACTGGGCGAGTCCGTTGATGAAGAAGAGCGAGTCGAAGCCTTTGTCGCGGATCTCCTGATAGGTGACGAGGGCCTTGGTGACGTCCTCGGCGGCGAATGCGTCGATAAGAGCGTCGAAGTAGGAGTTGTCGAGGACGTTGAGGTTCTCGATGGTCGAGGCGTAGGTGATGTTTCCGCGGGATGAGGCGGCGACCTGGTCGAAGATGGAAAGGGCGTCGCGCATGGCGCCGTCGGCATGGCGGGCGATAACGCCGAGGGCGGAGTCCTCGGCCGTGATATTCTCGTTCGAGGCCACATAACGCAGATGGTCGACCATGTCGGAAATGGTTATGCGGTTGAAGTCGAATATCTGGCAGCGCGAGAGGATGGTCGGGATAATCTTGTGCTTCTCGGTTGTGGCGAGGATGAAGATGACGTAGGACGGCGGTTCCTCGAGGGTTTTGAGGAAGGCGTTGAAGGCCGCGGAGGAGAGCATGTGCACCTCGTCGATGATGAATACGCGGTAGCGGCCGTCGGTGGGCTGGACCTGGACCTGCTCGATGAGGGAGCGCATGTCCTCGATGCCGTTGTGTGACGCGGCGTCGAGTTCGATGATGTTCATCGAGCGGTTCTCGTTGAAGTTCCGGCATGAGTCGCACTGGTTGCACGCCTCGCCGTCGGGAGTGCGGTTGAGACAGTTGATTGTCTTGGCGAAGATGCGCGCGCACGAAGTCTTGCCGACGCCCCGCGAGCCGCAGAAGAGGTATGCGTGGGCGAGGCGGTCCTGGGCTATAGAGTTCTTGAGGGTCGCTGTCAGTGCTTTCTGTCCGACGACAGAGGAGAAAGTCGATGGGCGGTATTTACGCGCCGAAACTATGTACTGGTCCAATTTAGTATATTTATATAAGAGTGGAGAGGAGAGGTAAATTGTAATAAAGGCCGGAGAATACTGAATCGGGAATTACGGTTCAGAGTTCGAGGTCGCCGTTGATTTCCTCGTGCCAGGGGAGACCCTGTACGGCGAGTTGGCTTAGGAATGGATCGGGATCGAATTCCTCGACGTTGTGGACGCCGGGTTTCACCCACTTGCCGGTGAGGAACATCATGGCGCCGGTCATGGCGGGAACGCCGGTGGTGTACGAGACGGCCTGTGTGCCTGTCTCCTTGAATGCTTCCTCGTGCGAGCAGTTGTTGTAGATGTAGTAGGTCATGGGTTTGCCTTCCTTGTCGAGACCGGAGATGCGGCAGCCGATGGAGGTGAAGCCGTGGTAGTTCTGGCCGAGGTCCTGGGGATTGGGCAGGACGGCCTTGAGGAACTGGAGGGGAACGATTTTCTGGCCGTTGTATTCGATTTCGTCGATGCGGGCCATGCCGATGTTCTGGATTACGCGGAGGTGTGTGAGGTATTCCTGGCCGAAGGTCATCCAGAAGCGTGCGCGCTTGATGGTGGGGAAGTTGAGGACGAGGCTCTCGAGTTCCTCATGATAGAGGAGGTAGGAGTCGCGCGGACCGATGCCGGGGTAGGTGAGTGAGCGGTGGAACTCGAGGGGTTCGGTTACGACCCACTTGCCTTCCTCGTAGTAGCGTCCGTTTTGGGTTATCTCGCGGATGTTGATCTCGGGGTTGAAGTTGGTGGCGAAGGCCTTGCCGTGGTCACCGGCGTTGCAGTCGACGATGTCGAGGGTCTCCATGGCGGAGAAATAGTGCTTGGCGGCATAGGCTGTGAAGACGCCGGAGACTCCGGGGTCGAAGCCGCAGCCGAGGATGGCTGTCAGGCCGGCCTTCTCGAAGCGCTCGCGGTAGGCCCACTGCCATGAGTACTCGAAGTGGGCGACGTCCTTGGGCTCGTAGTTGGCGGTGTCAAGGTAGTTCACGCCGCAGACGAGGCAGGCGTCCATGATGGTGAGGTCCTGGTAGGGCAGGGCGACGTTGATGACCATGTCGGGTTTGTGACGGCGGAAGAGGGCGACGATGTCGTCGACATTGTCGGCGTCGACCGTGTCGGTTGTGACCCATGGCTTGCCGATGGCCTTGGCAACGGCGTCGCATTTGGAACGTGTGCGCGAGGCGATGACGATTTCGGTGAAGACGTCGTGGTTCTGGGCACATTTGTGAGCGACGACGGTACCGACGCCGCCGCAACCGATGATAACTACTTTTGACATTTCGGGTTCAGTATTTTTGTGGTGTTAATATTATCGTTTGTGGTATCATTTCGGGACTTGACCGGACCGGGGTCAGTCGAGGTGGTATTCCTTGATCTTGCGGTAGAGGGTGCGCTCGGAGATGTTGAGCTCGCGCGCGGCATCCTTGCGGACGCCATTGTTGCGCTCGAGGGCCTTGCGTATGAGTTCGCGCTCGTTGTCGCTGATGGAGAGGGTCGGCATGGATGCGGAAGGGGTCTCGGCGACGGGGGACTCGACCGGTGTCTGCTCGTCGGGAAAGGCTTCCTCGGCGGGAGAGAAGTCAGAGTCGACGGGGTTGTCGATGAGGTCGACTGTGACGGGGAGACGGCGCTGGGCGAGCGGGGTGTGCTCGTCGTGCTCGATGCGCGAGGCGAGGGCGTCAAGGCGTGAGGAAATCTGGTCGAGGCGTCCGCGCAGGTTGAATATCATGTTGAAAAGAATGTCGCGCTCGCGGTCGTAGGAGTGGACGGAACTTCCCTGACGCTCGGGAACGGAGCCCTGGACTGTCGGCAGGGTGGCCGTTGTCGGGAGATATGATTCGAGAGCCTCGGGGGAAATCTCGCCTCCGGCGTCGAAGAGAGCCAACTGGTCGACGACATTCTTCAACTGGCGGACGTTGCCGGGCCAGCGGTAGCGCTCCATCAGGACGAAGGCCTCGGGCGAGAAGGTAACGGGCGGGGTGCGGTAGGTCTCCGAGAAGTCGGAGGCGAACTTGCGGGCCAGCAGGCGGATGTCGCTGCCTCGGTAGCGCAGCGGGGGGATGGTGATCTGCACGGTCGAGAGGCGGTAGTAGAGGTCCTCGCGGAAGCGGCCTTCGGCGATGGCACGTCGCAGGTCGACGTTTGTGGCGGCGACGATGCGGATGTTGGTCTTCTGGACGTTGGACGAGCCTACCTTCATGAACTCGCCGGTCTCGAGGACGCGGAGCAGTCGCGCCTGGGTGGTCATTGGGAGTTCGGCGACCTCGTCGAGGAAGATGGTGCCGCCGTCGGCCTCCTCGAAGTAGCCCTTGCGCGAGGCGATGGCTCCGGTGAACGAGCCTTTCTCGTGGCCGAAGAGTTCGGAGTCGATTGTGCCCTCGGGGATGGCGCCGCAGTTGACAGCGATGTATCGGGCGTGCTTGCGGGGGGAGTAGGCGTGGATTATCTTAGGAAAAAACTCCTTGCCTGTGCCGCTTTCGCCGGTGACGAGCACCGAGAGGTCGATGGGCGCGACACGGATGGCACGCCTGACGGCGGCAACGAGTGCCGGGGCGTTGCCTACGATTCCGAAGCGCATCTTGGCCTGCTGTACCTCGGGGGTGAGGTCGGCGGCAGGTCCGGAGGGCATTGTATTGGGGAGATTTTTCATTGGCGTGGGTTGTTGGAGAGAGTAATTACTTGCGGTCGCGGAGGGCGTAGGTGCGCGACTTGAGGAACTCGCCGAGTTCGTCGGTCGAGCCGGAGTGGGCGCGCTGTTCCTCGACGGATATGGGGTCGCCTACGGAGACGTGGAGGGTCTTGTGGGTCTTGCGCCAGACCTCGGAGGGCAGTCGCAGGGTGCGCAACTGCCAGCAGACGATGCCGAGGAAGTTGAAGAACCAGGAGTTCGAGCCGTGGAAGTAGATGGGTATTACCGGGACCTTGAGTTTCTGGATGAGGCGGATGACCGAGTCCTGCCACTTGCGGTCGACGAGGTGTCCGCGCCAGTTGACCTTGGAGACGGCGCCGGCGGGGAAGAAACCGAGGGGATGGCCCGCGCGGACATGCTCGATGCACTGCTTGATGCCAATCATCGAGACGGCCTTCTTGGCGGGGTCGTCGGAGGCGAGGGCGTCAACCTTGATGAAGTTGGGGTTCATCGCGGTGATGCGGCCGAGAATCATGTTTACCATGACCTTGTAGTCGGTGCGGTAGCGTGTGACGATGTCGATGAGCATGATGCCGTCGAGTGCGCCGAAGGGATGGTTGCTGACGGTGATGAAGGCTCCTTCGGGCAGGTTCTCGAGGACCTCGAGGCCGTCGATGCGCTCGGTGATGTCGAATTCCTTTATAAGGGAGTGGGTGAACTCGGGGCCGGGGGTGTCGAAGTATTTGGAGTGGACGGCGTTGACCTTGTCGACCGAGAGCCAGTGGAGCAGGCGGTTGACGAGTTTCTCGTGACCTTTTAGGCGGGGAACCATGGCGATCACGTCCCCGGAATCGAGGACGGTACGTTTGACTGGTGCCTTTGCGGAGTCTTTATTTTCGGTATTGTCAGACATAAGATTCTTAATGAAAAAAAGCCCCGAAGCGCGTTGACTTCGGAGCTTGGGCGCTTCAAGATGGACTCGAACCAACGACCCTCTGATTAACAGTCAGATGCTCTAACCGACTGAGCTATTGAAGCATTCAGAAATGTGATAATTTTTTTCGGGAGACAAAGTCTCGGGAGATAAGCGCTTCAAGATGGACTCGAACCAACGACCCTCTGATTAACAGTCAGATGCTCTAACCGACTGAGCTATTGAAGCATTCAGAAATGTGATAATTTTTTTCGGGAGACAAAGTCTCGGGAGATAAGCGCTTCAAGATGGACTCGAACCAACGACCCTCTGATTAACAGTCAGATGCTCTA
>ERZ1106943.740-NODE-740-length-39518-cov-32.050022_pt1 | contig 39518 bp, 54 predicted proteins | sample MGYA00403671_ERZ1106943 | MGnify/ENA primary metagenome ERZ1106943 (study PRJEB35170, sample SAMEA104062427) | human gut metagenome | biome: human gut; feature: human-associated habitat; material: faeces | place: Denmark | collected 2012-06-14 ...
AAACCTCTGTTGAACACTATGTTTATTTATAGTTCGAATCTCTCCATCTCCGCCAAAGAAAAACCCGCATTTCTGCGGGTTTTTCTTTTGTTCATGCGGGTTTTCTCCATTTCGGCAATTTGCGTTTATTGCTGTTTATTGCTTTGTATTTGCATCCGTGTGATGTAAAAGTGATGTAGTAAATTTGGCCTGTGCATCCTCCAACATTTTGTCACGCAGATGGGTGTACTTTTCCGTCACGATGTAGGAGGAATGCCCCATCATCTCTTGGATAACGGCTTTGTCAATCCCTACCTCGCAGCAAGATGTTGCGAAGCTATGCCGAAGCTGGTGGAATGTGCAGCATATTCCGTAATTTTTGCACCATTTTCTCCAATTGCGGGACGATTCATTGCTTCGAAGGATTTCTCCCTTTTCATTCGTGAAGATGTAACCATTCTTCCCATTGAATCGTTCTGCGACATCCGGCAGAAGGAACACCGTTCTGACCCCTGCATCCGTCTTTGGCTCTTTTATGTGCGGGGCAGTGCCGACATAGTATACGCTTTTCGTAACATGGATTTGGTTTTTATCCCTGTCGATATCCTCGTATCGCAGAGCAAGTGCTTCTCCCACACGAAGCCCGGTCAGCATAATGAAGTAACCAAGTCGTGATACGGTGCAATCGTCCCAATGGGCTGCGATCTTCTCCCTATCCTCCTGCGATGCTTCTTCCCGCCCGCTTGTTTTCTTCCCGGTCGCTTTTATGTTTGCGACCGGGTTTACTTGTATGTCCCCGGCGAGGATGGCGAGGTCGAACACTTGACTCGTTATGTTCTTCTGCGTGTTCACGGTTTTTTGTGAGAATGTCTTTCCAACCTTATCGAGGAAACCCTTTACCTGCATCGGCGTGATGTCTGCGACAGGCGTTTTCCCGAAGGTAGTGACACATCGCACGAGCGCAGGCTTGTACCCTCGAAGGGAATTGTATGCGAGGTTGTCCCAAGACTGCTCAAGCGCTTCGGCATAGACGGCAAATGCAGCAGACCGCTTATTCTCCGCCTCCCTGCTGAATTCTGCAATCTTCTTTATGACATCCTTTTCTGATCTCCCGTAAAAATACTTGCGCTTCCCATCAATTGTGATTGCTTTTTGGTATGTCCCGTCTTTTCGCTGCGATATCGCTCTGCGTGAGTCTTTTTTTGCGTTCAAACCGCACCAAGGGCAGTAGAGCCAATCATCCTGTAATTCCTTTTTGCACTTCTTACAGAGCATTCTCGTATACCTCCAGTTATATATAGCGGTATGAGCCGAAACCTTTATCCGTACTTTCTGGTTATTTCTCGGGTTTCATCAAGGCTTTCTTGGTAACTTCGTTCAAGGTCTTCAAAGTCCGCAACCGTTAGATACTTCCTGTATCCAAGCAGTCTATTAACCTCTCCATGAAGTTTATCAATTTGATCGTGCAAGCCGTCAATAATTCTGTTCTGCTTTTCAATCTCGGACGCTTGCACTTTTATTTTCGCTTCTGCCGCAGAGACGGTGCCATGAAGAGTTGTAACATCGTCGCGAGCGGCGGAAAGCTGAGCGGCTTGCCATACGCACACTACGGACGCAACCACAAACAAAATGATAAATACATAGAGGGAAATTGGATTTTTCTTTACGCTTTTGACGGAAACTACTTGTTTTTCGTTTTCCTGCTGCTCTCCTTTCGATTGCTTCGCTTTGCCCTCTTGTTTCTCTGACCCCATCTTTACCGGTATAACCTTTACTTTTCTTGTTTCAATTCCATGTTGGGGTTTCTCCTCTGCAGCTTTTGTTTCCGATCTGGCATCAGTAGGGCTAATTGGTTCTGCGGTGTAATTATCTGGGTCTGTCCCTGTAAATAGGTGCTTTCTGTGCATAAAGTATATGATATTTGGCAGTGACCATGCTAATGCGGTTATCAAGAAAAAGACGCCAGACACCGCAAGTTTTGTGCCTAAGTCCGCCATAATTACACTACCATAGGCATTCACCCCTGCCGAAATAGGCGCTATAGCAAACAACGCAATTATGTACTTGAAACGAGAAGCACAGAAGCTGCTGACTGCAGTGTACGCCAGAACGGTAAGAAATGAGTTGACGAGGCACAATGCTATGCAGATCACGGTATATGCAGGAAATGCACTAAACACGATAGTGGAGCCTATGAGTGTGATCCAAATAGAATAAAGACTAAGAGCAACGCCAATCAGCCAAAGTATTTTGCAAACCTTTAGCCACTTCATTCCTAAATCTTTTTGCATTTTCTCTCCTCCTATTATTAACCGCCCTCGTTGCCGGGGGCGGTATTTTTATTGGTGAGCTGTCACCAATCGTCTTATAAACGCAACCGTTTCGCTGGCAATGCTTGCAGCCATTATACCAAGCGATGTTTCAACAACAACCGTCTCTTGCATCGCAAATATACAGATTGCCACACAAATGACAGCGCAAACGAAACTGATCTTGTCGGTGGCCCATTCACCGAGGCTCCCAAACAGCGTTACGCCTGCGCAGGTGTAAAACAACACCATACTCCAGTCACAGAAGAACGAGGCGATTCCGATGGCTGGAACCGCTATAAGCAGCAGTAAAGAAACAATCGAAATGTATTTCATGATCCAAAGTCCTTTCTATCGGACACGCTGTGGGGTACTATTATATTCGTAACGAACATCTGTTCTTAATCCCGAATTAAACCGTAGTTAAGGTTATTTGCATCGATTAGGACGAGGTATAAAATCATCATCGCCAGCAGGACAAAAATAACTGCGAAGAGTGTTTTGGACAGCTTCCGGCGCTGGCGCACCTGCTCTTTCAGAACCTCTATCATTTCTTCGCTGTTCTGGCTGTCTGTTTTGTTATAGACTTCCTTCACGAAATGCTTGTCGAGAGATATGTGCAGCGCTTGGCAGATGGAAGCAACGAGAAAAAGGCTCGGATTCTTGGTCGGCTCCGAAAGCAGCCTGGAGATCGTCCTCTCAACCGTCCCGGCATTGTCGGCCAAATCCTTGTGGGTCATTCCCTGCTCCTGCCGTTTTGTGGCTACCTCCAATAAAAAGTTATCCCAATTCCTTTCTTCGTCTGAATTCACAAACTCATCTCCTGTTTCTTGTTACCGGACACTTTTGTCCGAAAAACATGACAGTTTTTGCGCCGAAACCGCAACATTTGTCAGTACATATTGGCAATGCAATTTGTTACAATTGAATTGTACCAAATACATGCTGAATTTGGAAGGATTTTTATTTGACAATAATCGACAAAAGAGGAGGAACACCAATGGAGAAAAAGGAGGAATTCAAAAAGGCGGTGGAACGGATGTCTGACGAGCAGCTTGTTAAATATCTTCGGATTCTAAAGTTTTCATTAGACGAAGATATTTCTCAATTTTCTCATCTGTCAAAGTATCTGCGAAATCCATAAGGTCTTTCCGAATCCCGGACAGCTCACCTTCGGTGGGCTGTTTTTCTATTTCATTGTCCATCAGCCAATCTATAGAAACATTAAAATAGTTTGCTACCTTTTTCGCCTGTGCCGGGTTTGGATAAGTCCCTCGTTTTTTCCATGCGGTTGGTGTACCCATACCAAGGCCGATCTCTGCTGCCGCCTTTGTTGGGGAAATTCCGTTCCTTTTGCACAATTCACAATACTTGTCATAAAACACAAATAATACACTCCTTTTTGTGCATTACAACAAAAATTCAAATTTGTGAATTCTAATGCTTGCATAATTCAACAATTTGAATTATACTAGGAATAGAAACTCACAAAGGTGAATTTCGTTTTTGCCTGCGGTGGACTTGTTTTTGCAAATTCATTCTACCATAAAGGTAAAAAAACTTCAACATTTTGAATTGAAAGGAGGAAAATTTGGATGCCTGCACAATGGACAGGTGAGCTTGTTGGCAAAATGCACAACAACAGAGTGTCGTCACAAGAACTTGCAGCAAAAATCGGATGCTCCACAAAGTGGTTGAGCATGGTCCTTAATGGGCACTGTAGCCCAAAGGGAGCCGAGCAGAAGTTTAACGCTGCGCTGGACGCGCTTATCAAGGAAAAGGAGGTAGGATAATGCCGAGGGAAAAGGAGAGCTACCGGGACAACCTCGAACGCTTGATGGACAGGTTCCCCGGCAAGGAAATCCTCTCATTCACAGAGGTTTCCCAGTACACAGGAATGGGCTACCGAGCGCTGATGGGCAGCGGTATCCCGCTTAAAAAGACAAATGGGAAGCGCGGACAGTATTTTATCAGCCTGCCCAGCTTCGCAAGATGGTTAAGTTAAGGAGGAACAACATGGAAGCAACAACCAACACCTTTATCCGGTGGTTTAACTCGGATGAGATCGTACCCAGCAAGGACGGGCATTACCTGTGCCAGACAAATCCGGGAAGATACGCTACCTTGCCATTCAGCACCAAGCATCAGATGTTCAATGTCAGCAGAGATAATGTGGATTGCGCTATCAAGGTCCAGTGGTGGGCATCCCTACCGGAGCTTCCGCAAAAGGAGGTACAGGAAGATGAGTAAAAAGGAGTGGCTGCAGGAAGCCTTGGCCGTAGTCCTCGGAATGGGAACCATCTTCGCAGCAGCGGCTATCCTGCTGCTTGTGAGGTAAGACCATGGAGCAGAACGAGAGGATAGCAGTTATCCGTGAGAAGTTCCCCGGTTACACCAAGCCGCTGGACAGTATGTGCAAACGGCCGGAGTATTACGGCATCCGGAGGACTGCCGAAGCGGAAGCGCTGATAGCGGGAAAGCCCGGCAGGAAGCGGGAAGCAAACTATAAGCTGTCTGTGCGTATTCCTTTGGGTTATGTGAATATGGCGGAGTTCCGTCAGCAGCTTATCGAAATGGGTTACTGCAACTTCACAGCTTGGGTTCTGCGCTGTATCCGCCGCCAGCAGGAGGAGTACAGGCATAGAAAAGCCCCCACCGGCTCCGCAAAAGCCAATGAGGGCAAAGGTAGATTAAGCACCACCAATATACAAGATTCTGGTAGGGATGTCAAGTTGAAAAACGGGGAGGTTGTGGAAGCATGAACCCATACAATATCCCGGATAGGCCAATCCCGAGCTGTGTGGATAACTACGATGATAAGCCGCACATCTGCCCGGAGTGCGGCTGCGAGATCAACGAGACCATTTACATTAAGGACGGAATGGTCATTGGCTGCGAAAACTGTGTTAAGCGGTTTGACGCCAGCGATGCGGATGCTGACAGGTACTTTGATGAAGAACCAGACAGATATTAAGGAGGAGCTATGGAGAACTACTTTCGAGAATTGAACAGCATCAACTGCTCTGACAAGACAGAGAAGAAGAATGGCCTTACATACCTTTCCTGGGCATGGGCCTGGGGAGAAATCAAGAAGCTGCACCCGGATGCGACCTATACCATCTACGAGGATGCTAACGGCCTGTTTTACCACACAGACGGTAAAACCTGCTGGGTTAAGACTGGCGTAACCGTCAACGGCATTGAGCACATCGAGTATCTGCCGGTCATGGATAACCGCAACCGCTCAATCCCGGCCAGTGATGTTACCTCATTCGATGCCAATAAGGCAATCCAGCGTTCCCTTACAAAAGCCTGTGCCCGTCATGGCCTTGGCCTGTATATCTACGCTGGTGAGGACTTGCCGGAGGGTGCAGAAAGAGAACCGGAGCCTACCGAGTATTGCATCGACTGCGGGCAGCAGATCACCGGTATCAACAAGCGCAACGGGGAGTATTGGCCTGTAAGCGAGATCGCCGCCTACAGCGTCCAGCGGTTCGGCCGCAAGCTGTGCCCGAACTGCCAGAAGAAAGCCTTTGCCGCCGAAAAGGAGACCGAGAAGAATGGAGCTTGATTTGTGGACCGAACTGCAACAGAAATCGGCACAGCTTAATACAGCCGTTAAGACCTTGCGAAATTCGGGAAGCGAGTATGCTGCTGCGGAGCGGGACTATAAAGTCCTTCTCCGCACCGAGTGTTTAAAGCTGAAAGACGAAGGTGTTGCCATCGGGCTGATCGACAAGACCTGCTACGGGATACCGAGCGTGGCAGAAGCACGGTTTAAGCGAGATGTTGCCGAAGCAGTCTACAAGGCGAACTTGGAAGCCATCAACAGCCTTAAACTGCAAATCAGGATCATCGATAACCAAATCGGCAGAGAATGGGGACAGGCTGGGAGGTGTGACGGTTGAAAAACGAGTGGGGCGCAGAGCTTGACCGAAACGGTTACGCTCCGAGCATCGTACAGGCCGACACATCCAAGTGCTTTTTGTGCCAACGCTCCGGCGTAAAGCTCGACCGGCACGAAATCTTCGGCAACGCCATGCGGAGCAAAAGCAAGCGCATGGGGCTTTGGGTTTCCCTGTGCCACACGCCTTGCCACCTGACACACGCACACAGCTGTGCTGAGGTGATGGATTGGCTGCACCGGATGGGCGAGCAAGCCTGTATCGACAACTACGATTTCACGATCCCGATGTTCCGGGAGGAATTCTACACTAACTATTTGGAGGAAACAGATGAAGGTATTAGTGGCCTGTGAGGAAAGCCAGGAGGATTGCAAGGCTTTCCGGGCAAATGGGCACGAAGCGTACTCCTGCGACATTCAGGAGCCGTCTGGCGGACATCCGGAGTGGCATATTCTCGGCGATGCACTCAAGGCCATCGAGGGGGGGGGAGTAATAACCACCATGGATGGCATTCGGCACTATATTGGTAAGTGGGATTTACTAATAGTTCACCCACCTTGTACATATCTGAGTAACGCTGGCGCTTGCCGGTTATATCCTCAAAAAGGGCAACTTAATTTGGAGCGGTACGCAAAAGGACTGGAAGCAAAGGAGTTCTTCATGAAGTTCTATAATGCCGATTGCGACAGAATTGCCATTGAGAACCCTCTCCCTAGTAAGATTTTCGAGTTACCTCCTCCCTCTCAGGTTATTCAGCCATATCAGTATGATGATGAAGGTAAGCATCCTTATACAAAGAAAACCTTGTTATGGCTTAAGGGGCTCCAACATTTGGTTCCAACTACGCCAGAGCGCATACCAGTTGGCCCGTATGTCCCATCCGGCACTGGACGGAAAGATAGAAGCAAGTACGGGGCTGCTAAGCGTGGAGATGATGCAAAGAACAGGTCAAAGACATTCCCCGGCATCGCAAAAGCTATGGCCGAACAGTATGGAGGTGACATAAGAGATGAGTTCACGGATGGCATTTCAAGTTGGAGATAGGTTTGGGAAACTTGTGATTTTGAGACAAGACGGCGTACATAAAAAGCCTTGTGGGACGACTGAAAGAAGGTGGCTTTGCAAGTGCGATTGTGGGAACGAGGTTTCTGTACTTGGGCACAATCTTAAAAGTGGAAACACAAAATCTTGTGGATGCCTGCCAAAGCAAAGCAGGCTGCCAAATAATCGAGGAGTTATTAACCATATCATACTCCAATATAAGCGTCACGCAAGAGACAGAGGGCTTGCATGGGGATTATCTTACGAAGATGTCGAGCGCCTCATTAAGCAGCCGTGTTTTTACTGTGGAACAATAAATAGTAATCACAAAGTAACGAAAAATTGCAAAGAGGGATATGACCACAATGGAATAGACCGCACCGACAGTTCAAGAGGATACTTCATTGATAATGTTGTTCCGTGCTGCAAAATATGCAACAGAGCCAAAAACAATATGGATCAAAGGGAATTTATCGAGTGGGCGAGAAAAGTTACAAATTATACAGTTTGTCTACCTATGGCAGACCAATGGGGATAACAGGAGGTTACATATGTTAAATAAAGCGATCCTTAATGGGCGGCTGACCAAGGCCCCCGAACTGAAACAGACCAACAACGGTAAGAGCGTTTGCGGCTTTACCATCGCCGTAGACCGAAGCCGCGACCGGGAAAAGACTGACTTCGTACACATCGTAGCATGGGGCAAGACCGCCGAATTCGTGAACCAGTGGTTCGGCAAGGGCGACCTCATTACCATTGTTGGGCGCATCGAAGTTCGCAACTACGAGGACAAGAACGGCAATAAGCGCACAGCCACAGAGGTTATCGCAGAGGAAGCTCTTTTCGTCGGCAGCAAATCTACCGGCAAGGCAGAGGAAAAGCCCGCAGAGAGCGAGCAGGGCGGATTTGAAGAAGTCGAGGGCGACCCTAACGACCTCCCATTCTGACGGGAGGTGAGGAGGAATGCCGAATAGATTGATAAAGGATAGCTTCCGCACAAGCGACAAGATAGCATCCTTAACGGATTTCGAGTTTCGGCTTTGGGTAAGTCTTATTGTTTCGGTAGACGATGCAGGACGAGGAGATGCTCGACCTGCAATCATCAAAGGCAACGCATTCCCGCTTCGGGAACGGGTTACTGCAAAAGATATCAACGATGCGCTCCACGGTTTGGCGGCCAAAGGCTGCGTTTCCCTCTACGAGGTGGACGGGAAGCCCTACTTTTGGTTCCCGACTTGGGCCGAACATCAAAGGATACGAGAATGCAAACCCAAATATCCCGACCCGCCTAAAAACAGCGGCTTTACACCGTCTGCGGAAATCTGCGGCGAGTTGCCGCAAGTTGCGGCGGATTGCGGCGATCTGTGGCCTGAATCCAATCCGAATCCGAATCCTAATCCGAATACGAATCCAAGCACCCCCCCTACCCCCCCAAGGGGGCGTGTGGATGTCCCGGAAGCCTTGATGGAGAACTGGAACGGCTTTTGTGAGATGCGCAAGAAAATCAAAAAGCCCCTCACTGATCGGGCCGCAAAGATGATCCTGAATGAGCTGGAACGGCTGGCACCGGGGGACAACCACACCAAGGGACTTATTCTCGATCAGAGCGTTAAGCGCTGCTGGCAGGATGTTTACCCGTTGAAAGGCGACAAGTCTGCTGGTGGGACAGACAATGTATTTTTGCAGATGCTGCAGGAGGAGGGACAACATGAACCGTACTGAAATATTGGCTGTTATGTCCATCCTCAAGGCCGCTTATCCAGCGTACTACCGGGACATGAAGCGGCAGGATGCGGAAGCGGTGGTAAACCTGTGGTCGGAGATGCTGGCAGACTACCCGGCTAACCTTGTGGCAGCGGCGGTTAAGTCCCACATTGCCAGTGATCGCAAGGGGTTCCCTCCACACATTGGGGCTATCATAGCCTCTATTGGTGAGATCAGCAGACCGGCGGAACTCTCCGAGGGGGAAGCATGGGCGCTGATTGCAAAGGCCCTGCGGAACAGCGGCTACAACAGCGAGAAAGAGTTTGCAGCCCTGCCGGAGAACCTACAACGGTTGGTAGGACACCCCTCCCAACTGCGGGAATGGGCCAGCATGGACACCGGGACAGTGCAGAGCGTGGTGCAGTCCAACTTTATGCGCAGCTACCGGGCAAGGCAGGAGAGCGAAAAACGGCTGGCTGCAATGCCATCGGAAATCCGAGCGAAACTGACAAACGCTGCGAACCAGCTACCGAGCTTTGACATTGCGCTGGCGGAGCGGATGATGGAGGAGAATGCGTGAAAATAACAATTCCCGAAATCCCCACATCGCTGAATAAATACGCTGGTCGGGCGAACGCCTGGGACTACCGAGCAGAAAAGCAGCGCTGGCTGCAGCTGTTTGTGGCATACTGCCCCAAGTGCAAACCAATGGGCAAGGCGGTGGTGACCATCACCTACTACTTCCCCACCCGGCACCGGCACGACCCCGACAACTACAACGGCAAGATGCTGATGGACGGGCTGGTACACCGGGGAGTAATCGCCGATGATAGCTTTGACCATGTCGAGCTGCGGCTGCGTGGGGCATATGACCCCAAAAATCCGAGAACTGAAATTGACATAGAGGAGGTAACACAATGGGTAAACACGGAACGGAAATAGAGCGGGAGACTCCGCTTTTTGAGGGACAAAGTGCAGAGGAATTTATCAAGCGCTGGAACGCTATCACCAAAGCCATAAAAATGCGCGCAGAGATGGCCGAGCATGAAAAGGCGGTGAGTTATGATGTCATACGATAAAGCGTCTCCTAACGCCAAAATCGGTCGTTCTAATTCAAACGACCCGGAGTTCCTGGAGCAGCTGGTGCGGGAGGGCAAGACCAACAGGGAGATTGCATTAATTCTCGATCTTGATTACGGCTCTGTGGCCTCGATCTTGTATCGCTATGGAATCAAGAGAGACCCCAACCGGCCCTGTAAGAGATAGGGTTTGCGGCAAAACAACAGAGCGCCGGGAGAGCGTGGATTACTTCGAAGCCCGGGAGATTTGGCACGATGGCTGGATAGGCCGGGGCTACGCAGCGCTGATAACGGTAGATGGCCACAGGCTGGAGACCCTGCCGCAAATAAAGACATTCTTCGGATTTAGGAGGGATTCGCTATGAGGAACTGGACGGCAGCGGCAGTTACGATAATCTTAGCTGCTTTCTGCATAATGGTTCTATCGGCTATTTCGGCCGAAAGGTGGAACCATGTGGACGAAGTTGCCCAGACGGAGATCACCGCAGAGGAACAGGAACGCCGGGAGCAGGCAGCCTATTACAAGGGCTGGCAGGACTGTAAGCAATATTATCTTGAGAATTTTGGAGGGTGAGCCAATGACCGTAAAGGACTACTACGAAGTAATCAGGGACATAGACCGGCTGGCTGCTGCCGTTGACGCAGAGGGTGCAGTCACCCTCGACCATGACGATGCGGAGCAGATATGGGCGCTGCTGCTGGACTACAAGGATTTGCTGATGGCACTGGAGGTGGGATGATGTGCAAGTGGATGAAAGATGAAGTCTGTGTAAACAGCGATTGCCCGGCGGTTGCAGATTTTTGCCCTGTAGTAAACCATCCGGGCGTGTGCCGGTACGAGGAAATGGACGAAAACAAAATAGAATGTCGGCAATGTCAGTATCTTATGTTTTCCGACTGTTATGGAGAGTGTTCCAAGGGGAACATCTCCGGGGCTGTCAAACCGCATTTTTCCTGTGGTAAAGGCGTGGTTAGAAACGACACTTTGTCGGTAAAGGAGGGATAACATGGATGCTGCGGAGTTTATTAAGGAACGCAACAGAATGTGCAAGAGTTTCGGCCCTAAATGTAAAGGGTGTCCTGCTTCTAACGCTAACGAGGATGAGCTATGGGGTTGCGCAGTTGCTCAAGAATCAACGCTGGACGCTACGGATCAGGTTGCTATGGTCGAGGAATGGTCTGCTGCGCATCCGCGCAAGACACGACAGAGCGTGTTTTTGGAGCAGTATCCAGATGCGGTACTTGATAAGTTCGGGGTAATGCAGATGTGCCCGATGGCTATTTCTGCGGCTTACAGAGATAATGACGGAGAGTGTAAGAACCCAGAACTGCCTTGCATGGACTGCCAACGCGAGTTCTGGATACAGGAGGTAGAGTGATGGACTGTTTTAATTATCACTGTCCATTCCGTCAGAATACAACAAGTAACTGTAACCGTTGCGAGTGCTTGGCGTGTCAGAACAGGTGCAAAGGCCCCGTTACATACACTGCAAGCAACCATACGCTGACCGCAGACGAAACTGCAAAGATTGCCGATAATCCCGATTATGGCGTTGGGGCTGGATGTTAGGAGGAGAACAATGGAGAAAAGGATACTTGACGTAACGTGCGGCTCTCGGACGATATGGTTTAATAAGCAACACCCGGCGGCGGTTTATTGCGATGTGCGCGATGAGGAGTTTACCGGTGTTTGGAGCAGCACCAAGCATGATTCAGAACGGAAATGCATTGTGCATCCAGACATACAGTGCGATTTTACGGATCTTCCGTTTTCGGACAACACATTTTCTCTTGTCGTTTTTGACCCACCGCATTTGCGCCGCATTGGAGAAAATGCGTGGATGCGGAAGAAGTACGGACAGCTCGGAGAGAACTGGAAAGAGATGCTGCATGATGGATTCCGCGAATGTATGAGGGTATTGAAACCGGACGGCGTGCTGATTTTCAAGTGGGCAGAAACACAGATACCGGCTGGTGATGTCTGGGACGCGATAGGTGAGAAACCTCTATTTGGACACCACAGCGGGAAGAAAAGCCAAACTTTTTGGGGTTGTTTTATGAAAATTGAGGAGGAGAACAATGGAACGACTGACGAGAAGAAGTGACACAGGACGCGCATATTACCCGCGCTGCTTTGAGGAGCCGTGCATCGGTGCTGGGTGCAAAATCAAGGACTGCCTGCTTGACGACATAATCTGCGACCGCCTCGCCGCCTACGAGGACACGGGGCTTGAGCCGGAGGAAGTTCTGCCGAAAGATAAGGCAGACGAGATCGCGCTGAAGCTGATGCGTCTTGTTGATTTGGAGAGCATTTGCAGCTACACCCGCTTGCGTGAGCTGGCCGAGGCAGACAAGGACGGTCGGCTGGTGGCGCTGCCGGAAGGAGGAGAAAACGATGGCTGAAGCTGAACGAGAACTCAAATCGTGCCCGTTTTGCGGATGCGAAATGAAAATCGAAGCTGTAACGATCGATTATATAGAAACTGCTTTGCTCGTTGGGAATCCTCGGCATAAGGATGGGTGCATGATTGGTGCTATGGCGTCGCCGAGAAGCAAAGACATTGACAAGCTGGTCGGATTTTGGAATAGGAGGGTTAACAATGGCTGAATACATTGACAGGGGAACGGCGATTGCCAAGTTGACCGCCTTGGAAGTAACCGAGCCAAACGCAACAATGGCAGATGCAAAACGAGTGCTGGCAGATATTCCTGCTGCCGATGTGGCCCAGGTGGTGCATGGGCGATGGGAAGAATATTTAATCCCAAACATACTTTGCTGCTCAAATTGCGATTGGGGTATTGATCCACTTTGTAAATCTCCGTACTGCCCCAACTGCGGTGCGAAGATGAATGAAAAGGAGGCTGTCTATGATTAAGCCATACATCAAAAATGAAACTGCAGTGGATATTATCTGTAGTATCTGCGACAGAATGTATCCGGGAATGGACTGTGAGCCTGCCGACTGTGAGTGGATGAAGATGCTGGCGGAGGAATCTGTTGATGCGGTGCCGGTGGTCAGATGCAAAGACTGCGAATACAGCTACGATGAAATAAGCTATCTGTGCTGTTCCCACGGCGTTTGCGTTGATTGCGAAGTGCTGCCGAACTTCTACTGCGCATACGGAAAAAGGCGGGCGGAAAAGGAACCGCCGGAGGAGGGAGAAACATGATTGACTACAAGCGCATCTGCATTGACGAGCTGAAGTGCCATAGCTATAAGCTCCGGTCGTTGGAAAGCCTGCCGGAAGAAATCCGCCGCTACAATGAGCAGATGGACGGCATTCGGTCCGCTACCAGCGATGCTACACCAGTAAAGGGCGGTGGATGTGGCCGGGAAGATCATTTGATTAATGCAATCTCCCGCCGGGATGCGCTCTCGGCAAACCTTGCGGTAGTCAAGTGGCAGACCTCCCAGGTGGAGAAAGGACTGGCCTGCCTGACGGGAAAGCAGCGGCGCATCCTTGAGTTGTTCTACATCCGCCGGGAATATGGCTACATACAGAGACTTTGCCAGGAGTTCAATGAGAGTGAACGAGAGGTGTACCGGGATAAGGACGAAGCGCTGATGAGATATGCCCTTTGCCGGTATGGGTTGACGGAGCTGTAAAGATGGCAGAAACATGGCAGAAATAAGACGCATATACAGTGTATACTAATATCGTGGTAAAACACAAAATTCCCTTGACATTCCTCCTGGTGGGGAGCCGGGCCCCTAATCCCGGCGATCTGCTCCCATAGCTCAATGGTAGAGCAGCTGCCTTGTAAGCAGCGGGTTATAGGTTCAAGCCCTATCGGGTGCTCCACCTTCATGTTTTACCTCCTTTTTACGGGGCCGCCGATGCCCCGTTATCCCATCGGCCGAAGATACATGACCTTCGTAAAAAAGGTGCCGCGCTGGCAGACCGCAAGTTCGCAATAGTCTGCCTTACCAAAAGCAATCAGAGAGTACCGAAAGGCGCTCTCTTTCTTTATGCCATAAAGGAGGGGATACCTATGGATTTAATAGTCCGCAAAATCCCGCAGAGCGACACCATCAAGGTATATCCGGTATCTGATGTGCATTTGGGCAGCATCCTACATGATAAAGAGGGCTGGTAAGCATTCTGCCGCCGGGTAGAGCGGGAGGATGCTTATCTCATCCTTGGCGGCGATCTCATCAACAACAATACCCGGAACGCGGTGGGAAGCCCCTTTGAGGATTATACCCGCCCGCGGGAGCAGAAAAAGATGATGGTGGAAATGCTAACGCCCATCAAGGATAAGATACTCTGCGCGGTATCCGGTAACCACGAAGCGAGGACAGCCAGGGACACCGACCAAGACATTATGGGCGACATCATGTGCAAACTGGACATGGAGGACTACTACGCCGAGGATATAGCATTCCTCAAACTGGAGATTGGGCGCAGGGTAACAAGAGATATTCCTATCACCAGCTATACGATGGCTGTTACCCATGGCACCGGCGGCGGCATTTACACCGGTGCAACGGTAAACCGCAATGAGCGCTTCGGCTACACCATAGAGGGCATTGACGCTCTGATCGTTGGCCATACCCACAAAGGCACCATCAGTAAGCCCAAAAAGATCGTGGTGGACAGTAACAACAATGTTATCCGTACCAAGCAGCTGGTAGTGGTTAGCTGTACCGCATGGCAGCAGTACGGAGGCTACGCAGCCCGGAAGATGCTGCTGCCCAGCAGCGAGAGCGACCATGAGCAGCCGCAGACGCTCCTGCTGTGCGGGAACAAGACAGGCACTAAGCGGATAACCACGGTTTGGTAACAATAATTGGTAGCCCGGCATAGTAGACACCGGGAGGGATAGGGCGGGAATAAAACGAAAGGAGGTGCCGAAGATGGCCAGTGGATGCAGTGCGAAAAGCAAAGAGAACCTGCGCCCATGGAAAAAAGGGCAGAGTGGGAACCCAAGTGGGAGGGCGAAAATCCCCGAAGACGCCAAAGCGATGCTGAAAGCGGCGACTCCTGCGGCAGTTAAGCTGCTGGTGGATACTCTCAACAACATAAATGAGAAAACCGAAACGAGAGTAAAGTGCGCTGAAACCGTATTAGACAGAGTATACGGCAAGGCCAATCAGCCGATTGATCTGGGTGGCGAGATACCCAAAATCGAGATCGTGCTGGGCAATGGCAAGGAGTACGCCAAATGACGGTCAATTTAGGCACACCGAATCCCAAGCAGGAGCAGTTTTTGCTGTCGGAAAAGCGCAGGGTATGTTACGGCGGCGCCAGAGGCGGCGGTAAGAGCTGGGTGGTGCGAGCAAAGGCCACCATGCTTGCCGTTAATTATAGCGGCATCAAGATACTGATCCTGCGCCGGACATATGCCGACCTGTGGCAAAACCATGTGTTGGAGCTGCGAAAGGTGCTGGAACCCGATATAGCAACCTATCGAGACTCGGAAAAGGCGATGATATTCCCAAACGGGAGTCGTATCCGTTTTGGATACTGCTCGGCCGAGGCCGATGTATTGCAGTATCAGGGGCAAGAGTACGACATCATGTTTTTGGACGAGGCGACACAGTTTACCGAGTTTATGTACAACAACCTTGTTGCATCAAACCGTGGAGCCAACGACTTCCCCCATCGGATGTACTTGACCTGCAACCCCGGAGGAGTCGGCCATGCGTGGGTCAAGCGCCTGTTTATCGACCGGGACTACACGGCCTCTGAAAACCCAGAAGACTACGCGTTTATACCGGCAAAGGTGTACGACAACAAGGTTTTGGTGGATAAGGACCCAGACTATGTTCGGATGCTGGAGACCCTACCGGAGGATATGCGGAGAGCATGGCTGGATGGCGACTGGAATGTGTTTGCAGGGCAGTATTTTGCAGAGTGGCGTGATGATATCCATGTGATAGACCCCATCGAGATACCCGACTGGTGGAGACGCTACTTTGCCATGGACTACGGCTTGGATATGCTGGCCGGATACTGGATCGCCATTGACGGCGAGGGCAACGGCTATGTGTACCGAGAGATATACGAGTCGGGGCTGATTGCATCGGATGCCGCCATGCGTATCAAGGAGGCCAACGGGGACGATAAGATCGAGCAATGGCTTGCACCGCCCGACCTGTGGAACAGGCGTAACGACACAGGACGCAGCGTGGCAGACATATTTATGGAGCAGGACATTCCGCTGGTCAAGGTGGACAACGACCGTATCAACGGCTGGCAGGATGTACACGAGTGGCTCAAGCCGAGGGACAGCAGAGATATCATAACCGGCGACAAGACAAGGATAGCAGGGCTGCGGTTTTTCCGCAACTGTAAGCAGGTCATCCGCTGTTTGCCGATGGTCCAGTATGATGACCACAAGCCTAACGATGTAGCGACAGAGCCGCACGAGCTGACCCATGCACCTGATGCCATCAGGTATTTTTGCAGCGGTAGACCGTATGCGGGACAGCCGCCGGTTACAAAGTACAAGCTGCCGCCGGAGCTGCGGCAGACCGAAGAACAAGGAGGGTATCAGGTATGGTAAGACGATGGCTCAAACGCCTGATCCTGTGGGCGTTAGGGGACGACCAGACGGCACAGGAGCAATATGCAACAAAGATATTCAGCGAGTGGCTTAACGGCCCGGAGGATTGATATGAGTGATGTAACCCTGTGGACGCTATACCGAGAGGGTGTGGCGTACCAAAACAAGATGGGCTTTAGCACCAAATTCCCGACCTTTGTGCGATTTAAGGAGGGCGACCAGTGGCCACAAGCAACAGAGCGCACCAAAAACCTGCCGAGACCCGTCCTTAACATCGTGGACATGATCGTCCGCAGCAAGCGCTCCAGCGTGCTTGACCAGCCTGTCAGCATCGTCTACAGACAGGGCAGCGCCAGCGGTAACGAAATCATTGACCAGATGCACCAGGACGCCGCCGAGAACTGCACCGAGTACGCACGGACGATCTGGGACAGAGCCGACATGGACAAGCTGTGCAACGAGGCGTGTGACGATGCAGCGACCAACGGCACAGGCATCTGGCACTTTTACTGGGACACCAGCGTTACGGGCGACAAATATGTAGGGGAGCTTCGCGGGGAAACCGTGGATGCTCTCAATTTTTTTGTAGCCAACCCGCAGCTCCGGGATGTGCAGAAGCAGGACTACCTCATCATCGCCCAGCGGCTCAAACTGGGCGCTGTACGCAAGATGGCAAGGGACAGGGGATTGCCTGCGGAAAAGGTGGCAAATATCTGTCCCGATGAATTTGAGGATGCAAGCACCTATCAGGCCGAGAGAATCGAACTGGACGGAAAGGAAAACGAAAAGGTCACGGTGCTGACCAAGTATTACCGCAAGAACGGTGAGGTCGTGTTTGACAAAGCGACCCGCAGCGTGGAGATATGCACGGCAGTACCGCTTACCCCGCAGGACAGCCCCGTCCGCATCAAGCTGTACCCTGTGGCGGCGCTCAACTGGAAACTGCGTAAAGCCTGTTTCTACGGCATCGGCGAAATCGAGGGGCTTATCCCCAACCAAAAGCTCATCAACTTTATGTACGGAATGCAGGCGCTGGCCATCCAGCAGATGGGCTTCCCGAAAATCGTGGCAAAGCCCGGTGCAATCAGACAGCCGCTGACAAACGAGCCGGGGGAGATCGTCACCGACTACTCCAACGGCGGGATATCGTACCTGCAGCCTCCGGCGTTTTCGTCTGCTGCTACGCAGGTGAGCAACGACATGATCGACCTTACCCGCGTAGTGACAGGCACGACCGAGGTGACGACTGGCGAGTCCTTGGGTGCAAACATGGCCGCATCCGCAATCATTGCATTGCAAAACCAAGCGCAGACCCCGGTCAACGAGATTCAGCGCAGATACTGGCACGCAGTTAAGGAGATCGGCCGCATTTGGATGGAGTTTTTCAAAACATACTGCTCCGACAAGCGGGAAATCGTCATTGAGATGGGGGACGAGGTATCAGGCAGAGCATTTACGGGTACGGACTACGCCATGTACGACTTTGACCTGCAGGTGGATGTAGGAGCCTCCTCCGAGTATTCTGCGGTGCTGGCACAGGCCACACTGGATAAGATGCTCGACCGGGGAGATATCACAATCGACCAGTACATCGAGCTTTCCGACCCGAATGTAGCTCCATTCAAGGAGAAGTTCAAGCGAATGCGGGAAACCCAGCCGCAAGCGGTTGGAATGCCTGGCGTTCCGGAGGAAGAAGTGAACGGCGTACAGAGCGTTTCCGGCATTGGCGGAGTTCCGCTGCCGGATGTGCCGAAGGCCCCGACCCCGTTAGACAAGTACAAAGGAGGCGGTAACAATGCTGTGCCCAAACTGTAAGGCAGAGATGCGGATCACAGGCAAATACCTGTCCTTTACCGGTGACAAATCCCCAGACACGGAGACAAAGGCATTTATCAAGCTGCAGCTGGAGTGCCTCAACCCGCAATGCACCAACAGGACACCGACCTATGTGACCAACCCCCTGGAGGGATAACCATTTTTAAGTGGCTGCTAAACGGAACAAACCGAACCTCGCCACAGAAAGGAATTTATGGACGAAGAAATCATGACTGCTGCTAATGAAGATATCGAAGAAGATATCGACTCCTCTCCCGCAGTAGAGGAAACCGAGCCTGTCGAGCAGGAAGAACCTGCGGTACAGGAAGAACCGACCGAGACACAGCGTGTGTCACGGAGAATCAAAGAAGCATCCCAAAAGAGCGTGGACGACTTTATCCGCAGCATGGGCCTGACCAATCATTATGACAATGACAGGCCCATCACCACAAAGGCGGAGTATGAAGCCTTTGTTGCGATGCAGCGGCTGGACGAGGACGGCCAAACCGACCCCGTATCAGCTTACCGAAATCAATCCTTGGAAGCGGAGATTACCCGCTTGCGGAGCAATGAGCGCATGAGAGAGCTGGAGGCTGACCCCGTAAGAGGGCAGACATTCACGAAGCTCAAAGACCAAGTGGTTGAATTGATGGACTACTGCACCCAGCAGGGGACGCCCTGCAGCGTGGATGCAGCGTTCAACACAATTCTGGCGAACAGCTATTTTGACCTCGCCAACGATGCTGCAAACAAGGCAAAGGAAGACACGCTCCGAAGAATCAACAACAACGCACAAGCATCTCCCGGAGCATTGACGGGCGAAAGCCCCGAAACCGAAGCCGACTACATGAAGATGTCGGACAAAGACTTTGAAAAGCTGTATCAAGCTGCACTCCGGGGGGAATTAAAAAATTAAGGAGTGTATAAAACCATGGCAACTACTACCCAGACTTACGGTAATCTTACCGCTGAACAGAAAACCTTTTACGACCGCACCCTGCTGTCCCGGCTGCTGCCCAATCTGACCTTCCTCAAGTACGGCCAGAAGCGCCCCATGCCGAAGAACGAGGGCGACACCATCAACTTCCGCCGCTTCAACTCCCTTGATGTCCCTGCGGCATCCCTGACCGAGGGCGTGACCCCTGACGGCGACAACCTGTCCATCACCGCTGTGACCGCTACCGTGGCGCAGGAGGGCAACTGGGTCCGCCTGTCTGACAAGATCAGCATGGTCGGCATCGACCCCGTCCTGACAGAGTCCGCTGCGCTGATGGGCGAAAACGCCGCCAAGACCCTGGAGACCCGCTGCGCGGATGTTATCTTCAAGGGTACTTCCCAGCAGTTTGCTGGCGGCGCTGCTTCCGCTGCCGCTATTGCCGCCGGTAAGGTGGTAAACAGCGAGGAGATCAAGAAAGCGGTGCGCACCCTGCGCAACAACAACGCCGAGCCCCTAGAGGGCGGCTATTACATCGGCTTCTGCGATCCCAATGTAGCATACGACCTGCAGAACGACAGCCTGTGGCAGGATATCTCCAAGTACAATGGTGCAGAGAACATCATGAAGGGCGAGATCGGTCGTATCCATGGTGTCCGTTTCATTCTGACCACCATGTGCCCCACCGATGCAACGACCGCTACTGCAGGCACCCTGCATAAGACCCTTATCGTAGGCAAGGACGCTTACGGCGTGGTCGATGTGAACGGCTCCTCCAAGCCCGAAATCATCATCAAGCCCACTGGCTCCGCCGGTACCGAGGATCCCCTGAACCAGCGCGCGAGTGTCGGCTGGAAAGCGATGGCAGTTACTGTCCGTCTGCAGGAGCTGGCAATGGTCTGCATTCAGTCCATGGCTTCTGCCTAACCAAATACAAGGGAGGGGGTAACGCCCCTCCCTTCTTTTACAGAAAGGATTTAATATGGCTAACATCAAAAAGGCTGACAATCCCGACATGATCGGAGAGATCGTAGAGAAAGAGACAGGCGAGGAACTTGCCAAGGGCAAGAAGGTACGCATCCGTCTGCCGAAGGACAAGCTGAACAAAGAAGATGTCGTAGTGCCTGTGTGCATCAACGGCTATACCTATCAGATCAAGCGCGGCGAATGGGTAGATGTACCCGAAGAAGTCGCCCGCATCCTTGAAGAAGCAGGGTACATGGGGTGATTGAATGAACAAGAACGATGCCATCAACGGTGCGCTTCGGTGGATAGATGAAGCCACCGTAAACGGCGCTGCCGCAAGCAACGGATTTATAGCCGACTACAAGGACAGAATGGAGCACCTGCTGGACGGTGCTGTTGCAATGGTGGAATCGCAGTTCCCGCTGATCGAATCCATCAGCATCGTTCAGAACATGCCTCGGTGCATGGAGGGCTCCCATTTTGAAGCTAAGACGGTTTATCCCGGTGATACCTACGAGTTTACCAACAGTGATGCAAAAGCCTACACGCTTGAAATTTGCGGTGTTCTAACAGCGAATATCGATGGGGCCCGGCGGCAGATTACCGCTCCTGAGTTCCAGCGGCTTTCCGGCAGCTTTAACGGCAGTATCAAGTTGGAATCGCAGTACCCATTCCAGGTAAGAAACGCTGCGTTTTATGCATTCCCGCTGGTAGAAATCCCGGAGCACATAGCATGGGTGCCGTATGAGCTGCCCCAGCAGATGAACGGCATGGTGAAAATCCTTTTCTCCGGTGACGGCGTGGCCTTCCGCGACTTTTCCGACTACCGGCGGCTGGATGAATACCATATTGCGATCCCGTACCATTACAGCGGGCAGTTCGATATCCAGTATAAGCACCGGCACGCCACCCTTGCAGGCGCTTCCGGTGCGACCGAGATAGAGGTGGAGCCCAAGGCGGTTCCGCTGATTCCACTCCGGCTGGCCATTGATGCCACAAGCGGCATTGATGAGACACTGGCGCTGAATCAGTTCCTCACCGGACGCTTTGCCGAGATGGTAGGCGCTATGACGGACGAGGACATCGAGAAACACCAAGTAATTGAAACCGTATTCATGATGTAAGGAGGGGAGCAAATGAGATATTCCCCGGCAAAACTCCCCAGCGCTGATGTGGTAAAGACCAATGCCATGGTCATTAACGACTTTTATGGCTGCGACTTTTCCAGCGGCGCAACCAATATCGACCCAAGAAGAAGCCCCAACTGCGAGAACATGATCCGTTCCTCCCCCGGCCGCGTGAGAAAGCGCCTTGGCTTTGCCAAAACGGCGGTATACGATGGCCGCATCAATGGTCGGTTCTCTCTGGATGGGACAGATATTATCCATGCGGGCACGAAACTGTATGCAGGCGATACGCTGATCTCTTCCGCCATGAACGATGCCTTTTCGGTTGGCAAGAACTTCGATAAAGCGCTGTACCTGCTGGATGGAGCACATTACTACAAGGTAACGCACAGTGACGGCACCTTCACCGTGGCTAATGTATCGGACAGCGCCTATGTGCCGCGCATCGTTATCAATAAAAACCCGGATGGTACCGGCGGAACAACTTATGAGGATATCAACCTCATGTCGGATAAGTGGACGGAATCTTTCTATGTAGGAGATAAGACCGCAGCAGCAACAGTATTCCAACTTTCCCTTGAAAATTTGGATACAACACCTGTAACGGCAAAGGTATTGCAAGCTGACGGTTCCTTCGTAGACAAGGTGGAGACTACAGACTTTACTGTAAACCGCACCAGCGGCACCGTGACATTCGTAGCCGCTCCGGGTAAATCCCCTTTGGAGGGCGCGGACAATGTATATATCACTGCATCCAAGGACAGGAGCGAGAGCCGCAGCCGCATTACGAACTGCGATACCTGTATTGTGTATGGCGAGACGGGCACACGGCTATTTGTGACCGGCGATCCGAACTTTAAGAACAGGGATTTTTGGTCGGCGCAGAATGATTTTTCCTATTTTTCCGATTTATCCTATTCGATACTGGGCGAGGATAGCGAGCGCATTGTAGGTTATTCCATCGTGGGCGACAGGATAGCGGCCCACAAGAGCGGAACCACCGGCGCGGTGTATGTGCGCACCGGCTCCACGGTAACGGAGACCGATGATCTCGGCAACAGCGTGGAGACCTTTGCATTTAAGACCGGAAATGTCATCACCGGACACGGCGCAATCGCTCCGCACAGCTTTGTGCCGACCGATAACGAGCCGCTGTTCCTTTCCTCCACCGGCATATTTGCACTGACTGCTTCCGATGTGACCGGCGAGCGCTATGTGCAGAGCCGCAGCTTTTATATCAATCCGAAGCTGCTTTCGGAAAGCAATATCGCAGATGCCTACGCTTGCCTACACAAGGACTTTTATTTCATTGCGGCCGGTGCTGGCGTGTATGTGCTTGACCTGCTGCAAAAGCACTACGAGGAAGGGGAGCCGTATTCCAACTACCAGTATGAGTGCTTTTATCTGACCGGAATACCCGCAAGGGTGATCTGGGACGATAACGGCGAACTGTTCTTTGGTACGGCGGATGGCAAAGTATGCAAATTCAATACCGATGAGACCGCTCCCAACTCCTACAACGACACGATAGACGGGGAGACATACACACCAGTAGGGTGCCAGTGGGAAACCCCAGATATCGATGGCAAGACCTTCTATTCCAGCAAGCACTTCCGTTACCTTGCGTGCAGGCTGTCTGCGTTCGTTCGGACGAGCGTAAACGCCTCTGCGATGTGCAGTGGCAAATGGATCTCCATTCTGACCGATGCGAGAACTGCCCGCTTCTTCTCATGGGAGGATATAGACTGGTCGAAGTGGACATGGAGTACCGATGCAACTCCGAAGGTATTGGGCAGGAAGCTGGATATGCGCAACCTTGATAAAGTGCGGTTCCGCTTCTCCAATGGCAATGCGGAGCCTTTCGGGATCGAGAACATCGCAGTAGAGTACCGAGAAACGAGAAAGTACAGGGGGTAAGCTATGTTTGAAAAGATCAAAGCATCCGACGGCAATCCCTATACCCCGGATGCAGTATTTACCGATAGTGACGGCAACAGGGTTGGGGTAATTGGGCAGGACACCACCCCGAACCTTTCCGTCAATGAAATGCAATTCTCCGTAGAGGCTGTGGTGCGTGAGGTCGTCATTCCTGCGTATAACAGCCTTGTTGATGCCCTGAACGCACTGGCGGCTGCCAGCAATATGGGCGCAGCAGATATTAAAGGTAATGCCAGTACCGTACAGGCGGAGCTGGCCAAGCGCATCATCACCGGCAATGTGAAATACATCCGGTTGAACAGCGACAAGGTGCTGGAAACCAGCAATGACGGCGAGACATGGGAAGCCACCGGGTCTTCCGGCCACATCATCATAGCGCCGGATGGCACAGTAGCGCCGCAGCGCAGCCGCCTGAAATTCGCCAATGGCACAGTAACAGATGATGGTACCGAAACCATTGTTACCGGCCTGAAAGGCGATACCGGCCCGCAGGGCGAGAAAGGCGACACAGGCGAGCAGGGGCCGAAGGGCGACCAAGGCCTGACAGGCCCCGTTATTGTTCCCTATGTAGATGCCAGCGGCGTTATGTCCTTCACCATTCAGGATACCGCCATTGCCCCGCAGGCCGTCAGTGTGAGAGGCCCGCAGGGCCCGCAGGGCGTACAGGGCGAGCAGGGCGCACAGGGTACGAGAGGCCCGCAAGGCTTACAGGGCGTACAGGGCATCCAGGGCCCTAAGGGCGAAACAGGCGAACAGGGTCCTGCCGGTGCTACCGGTGCCACAGGAGCTACCGGCCCCAAAGGTGATAAAGGCGATACTGGCCCCAAGGGTGATACCGGTGCAACCGGTGCCCGTGGTGCAACAGGCGCAACCGGCGCACAAGGCCCGGCTGGTCCCGCAGGCCCCAAGGGTGAACAGGGCGATACCGGAGCCACAGGCGCTCCCGGTGGAAGAGGCCCGGAAGGCCCGCAAGGCCCAATCGGCCCACAAGGCCCCGTAGGCCCCGCAGGTAAAGACGGAACCAGCCTGTATATCGAGGACAGCTATCCCACACTGGCAGCGCTGAAAAACGCGATCCCCGCCGGGAACAATAAGATGTACTATGTGCAGGAAGATGGCGAGTGCTACATTTACAGCGAGACTGCCAATGACTGGGTAAGTGTAGGTGCCTTGCAAGGCCCCATCGGCCCCCAGGGCCCGCAGGGCGTACAGGGGCCGCAAGGTGTGCAAGGCCCAACCGGTGAAACTGGTGCGACAGGTGCAACAGGCCCAAAGGGCGCACCTGGCGAAAAGGGCGCAGACGGTGCAGCTGCTACCATCACGGTCGGTACAGTTACTTCCGGCGCTGCTGCTTCCGTCACCAACAGCGGCACTACCTCCGCAGCGGTTTTCGATTTTGTACTCCCTAAAGGTGACAAAGGCGAAAAGGGCGATACCGGCGCAACAGGCCCACAGGGTGAGACTGGCGCTACCGGCCCGGCTGGTGCTACCGGCGCTACAGGCCCCCAAGGTGAGCAGGGTGTTCAGGGCATTCAAGGCCCCGTTGGCCCGCAGGGCGAACAAGGCCCCGCAGGCGTAGCCGGTGCCGATGGTAAATCCGCCTATCAGACCGCCGTAGAGGGCGGCTATTCCGGTACGGAAACGGCGTTCAATGCGGCGCTGGCGGATGTGCCCGGCCATATCGCAAGCAAGGCCAACCCCCACGAAGTAACCAAAACGCAAGTGGGCCTTAGCAATGTGGACAATGTGAAGCAGGCACCCTATACCCATGTCTCCGATAAGGCTAACCCACATGGCGTGACCAAAGCCCAGGTCGGACTTGGAAATGTAGATAACACCAGCGATGCCAATAAGCCGGTGTCTACCGCACAGCAGACGGCAATCAATGCCTGCAAGGTAAAGAAGAATACCCTCTCCCTCCCCACGGCATCCTGGACAGGCAGCGGCCCCTATACCCAAACAGTCACCATAACCGGCATCACCGTCAACAGCAAGGTAGACATCCAAATGGACGCAACAGCCCTTGGCGTACTTATCGACAGCGGCACCAGCGCTATCTGGATTGAAAACAACAATGGCACCCTTACCGCAAAAGCGCTGGGAGAGAAGCCCAATGCCAATCTTTCGGTTCAGGTGACCATCACGGAGGTATCTGCATGAGCGTAATTTACGGTAACCCAATTATTACCAACGGGGGGGGGTAAAACTCAACATAGACTACGGAGCAACTCCTCCTTCTGACACCACCAAGCTCTGGGTGCCATTGGCAACAAAGCCTGATGCTGTTGAATGTAGTCCTGTATTGAATTATGGTAGCGAAGTAAGTTCTACGACGCAATATGCTCTTCCGGATACAATGTCTGCTGGCCGTTCTGGAAATGGGGCAATCGGAAAATATATTTACATGATTGCTGGAAGAAAAGGTAAACAAGGAGCATCAACTGGCGCAATTAGCCGTTTTAATACCGAAACAGGTGAAACAGAAGATGTTTATACTCTCGGCGATTGGCTTGCCGGTACATTTTGTGTAGTTGATAACAAAATATATTGTTTTGGTGGGACCCATAAAAAAGCATTTGTGTTTGATACGGTAAGCAATACACTAACGGATTTAGCTACATTTCCTGACAACTATTATAATTACCCATGCTGTGCATATTATAAAGGGAATATATATATTTATGGTGGATTTGAAGGTAACTCAGCATATATATATCAATTTATTCGCATTTATAATATTGCAAATAATTCATATTCGCTATGGAATCCGGGAATTACTGGCTTATACGCATCAAGTGCTGTTGTTGTTGGAAGCAAGTTATATATAATTTGTGGTAGAACTTCTTCTACATCCAATTCTTCTTTAAGAATTTATGATTTGGATAGCCAAAAATACTTAAAGTCTGTAAGTTTGGCAAGCGCCGATTCGGCAACATATGGGCAGTATGCTCCTTGCTGTGTGCACGGGAAGTATATTTATATTCTGTGTACCAATACAACAGGCGGAAGTTCTCCATTCAAAGTTATCAAATACGACACGGAAACAGATACCGGCACCGTCGTCTCGACTGAATTTCCTGGTGTTACAAACTGTGCTTATTATGGTTTAATTGCAAACAAACTATGGGTGCTTGGTGGAGCTCCAGATGTCAGTTCTGTTCCCGTTGTTTCATCTGTAAGAACATTTACCATTCAAACAAATCTTGAGAATAATCATCTATTCCTGCAAGCTGATTTTGGCTTTGATAATCCATTCCCTATCGTTAGTGATAAAAACACCAAAATTACAGCCTATCTTCGTCAAGCTTACATTGGTGATAGCAACAACATAGCACAGCCTACAAACGCATATCTCTACGACAACAAAGACCTCAAATGGAAATCCCTCTCCGGTGAAAGCTATGTAGCGGATATGCAGAACGCACTAAATATATTAGGGGTGAACTAAATACTCACCCCGGAAAGGGTGAATATGAGTATTTTAGGAAATCCCATTACATTGGGTGTCGGTGGAGCTGATTTGAACATTGACTTTGGCTCCACACCTCCCACAGACACAAGCAAGCTGTGGGTTCCGCTGGGGAAGAAGCCGGATAAGGTTTCCGTTATATCCTATTTTGATGGCCAAACAGGAAATCTTCAATCGCTTGGTTCTTTTTCGCCAGAGTCTGGCGGTGGCGCCAGTTCTTTGTCACCAAGAATAGTCGGAGATGAACTTTGGGTTGTACGAATCGATACATTTGTGAGTAGTGTTGAAAGAACTGTTATAGCAAAATTCAATCTCAAAACAAAGCAGTTTGTTGAAACCTTAACAGCATATAATATTGGTTATTTGGGATGTGGAATTGTTAAGGTAGGTGATAAGATATATTCTCTTAACACACATTACGCAAGTGGAGGTTATGGCTACACCGAGGATAAAATGTGTATTATCGACCCGACAACAGGAAAGTATAACCGTACCACTCTTTCAATTAGTGAAATTACATCATGTGCTTATATAAGTGCAGTTACAGATGGGAAATATATTTATGCTCTTGGCGGTTCCAATAGTGACTCCGTTGATAAGATGTTGGTTATCGACCCTGAATTATTGAAGATTACAAAAACTATTTATTTTGGAACCAATTTGTTTCGTGCCACAAGCATTATATACTATAACGGATTTGCATATTTCGCTTACAACAATACTTTAACGGTTTCGGAATGTACGACTCGTATAAAAAGAATAAATCTAACAACATTTGAACATTCTGACATATACCAAAGTGGAGCTGATATGAAGTCAAGCTATCTATGGTCACTGACAAATGATGGCGAAACGGCATTTTTGGCTTGGGCAAGCTGGGGAAACGCGTCTTCAAGCACAAACTATTCATTGAAGACACTAAAGTTTAATCTCTCTGACACAAACATAACCCCTGTTGTTATTAGTGACCAAAAGCCCGGAAATTACGGGAGTAGATTATTCCAAGAAGCGTATCTTGGGAATATTTATTCTTGCCTTAACGATACCTTATACACAATTCCTTACAAGCGTGACTTGGCGAGTGGTTATTTGGCGATAACTGCTGATATCTCCAAAGATGGTATTGATATTTTAGCCGACAAGAATAACTCTATCTTCATAAATCCGATATCAGTTTATCTCGGAGATGAAAATTCGATAGCACAAAAAGTGGATGCATATTTGTACGACAACGCAGATGGAAAGTGGAAAACGCTTGACGGTGTTTCTTATACAGCGGATATGCTCAGAGCACTTAATATTATGGGGGTGAACTAAATGGGTTATTACACAGAAAAAGCCAAAGAAGTAAAAGCAAAGCAGGATGCAGAGCTGGAACAGCTGAAAGCAGCTCTTCAAACCCTTGGCGTAGAAACCGAAGAAAAGGAGGAAACAGCCAATGCGGAATGACATCTTAGAGCAGGCGCAGGAAATCCGGACGAGCATTGACAGCGTGACCGGCACCATGGCAGATGCTGATGCAGCAAAGAACCCCATGCTGTTCCTGCCATGGGAAGCTGATACCAAGTACGAGGTGGGCGACCGCAGACGACACGATGGCAAGGTGTATAAGTGCTTACAGCCCCACACCTCGCAGGCAGACTGGGAACCCCCATCTGTTCCTGCTCTGTGGGTAGTCGTCAATGTCAGTTCTCCCGGCACGATTGATGACCCAATCCCGGCATCGAAGGGCATGGAATACGAGTACGGCAAGTATTACCTCGACCCGGAGGATAGCAAAACCTACCTCTGCAAGCGTTTGAATGAAACCGGAACCATCGTGCTGTATTACCTGCCGCATGAGCTTATAGGCCAGTATTTTGAGGAGGTAACCTAATGGATATTTTCCTCCCCAAAGATGTGCACGAAGAATTTGCCAGGCGCATGGAGGACGAAAACCGGCGGCAGAACCACCGGATTGACAACCTAGAAAACAGCGTGAAAGCCTTTGGTGAGATCGCCAACAGTGTAAACCGCTTGGCCACCAACATGGAGACCATGACAACCGAATTAAGCCGACAGGGCGAACGCCTTGAGACGCTGGAAAGAAAGCCGGGGGACAACTGGAACGCTGTCCTCCGGTCTATTTTAACCGGTATCGGCGCAGCTATTGCTGTTGCCGTTGTCGCTGTAATCGCCAATAACCTCGTAAAGTAAAGGAGAATGGAAATGAACGAATTTGTAACTTGGACTTCCCTTGGCACCTATGCAGGTGCAGTCATGATGGTCACCATCATCACCCAGTTTTTGAAGCAGACCCCTCTCAAGAACATCAACACCCAGCTGCTTGCTTACATCATCTCTGTGGCCATCCTCATCGGAGCCGAAGCCTTTAACGGCTCTGCTCTGACGGTACAGGGCGTGGTGCTGTGCCTGCTGAACGCTGTTATTGTCGCTTTGGCTGCTAATGGTACATATGACGCAGCCACCACCGGCATGGTGAAAAAGGTCAAAGAGGAGGAATTCCCTCTTGAGGAGGTGGTGAAAGATGCCTAAAGTGTATCTTTCACCCGAACGCAGACCGGCTCCCCATGCTCCGTACTACGGCTTCCCCGGCGTGTACGAGCATGATGTGTGTGTAGAGATCGGCGCTTATTGCGCCGAGGCTCTCACCCGCTGCGGGTTTGATGTGATGGTCGCATCCCCCGACAAAACCATGCAGGAGCGAGTAGCCGAAAGCATCGCTTGGAAATCCAACCTCCATATGCCCATCCATACCAATGCAAGCACGGCCACCCTGAAAGAAGGGACTGCGCAGGGGCCGACTGTCCTGCGCTACGGCAGAGCCGGAGGCATCAGCGACCGGGCCTGTCAGATGGTCTACCGCAGACTGATGGAGATTTACCCACGGAACACCCACCGAGGGGTCTATCAGAAGGACGAGTTTTACGAGATCGGCAGAACTCCCATGCTGTCGATCTATCCCGAAATCGCATTCCATGATAACGGGCAGGATGCTATTTGGATTGTGCAAAACAAAAAGCGCATTGCCGAGGCACTCTGCAAAGGTGTATGCGACTGGTTCGGCGTTGCCTACAAAGAGGAAGAAAAACCGCAGACAGATTATGATAAGCTGGTCGCCGAGCTGGAAGAAATCAAAGAAAAATACAGAAACGAACACGCCAGCGCGCAGGCGCTGCGTGGGAGAATTTTAGCCGCTGTGGAGCAGTATGACACAGCGGCATATGACAAGGAGGGGTAATTTTGGCACTGAGAAAGAACACAGCCCTTGTAAACGATGGCGGCAGCAACCGCACAATAAAACCGATTGGGTACGATGTAGGTAGAGCAGCAACCGCTGCTGCGGATTCTGTTGGTAGACCCGGCAGGGGCGTCGTAGATGCAGCGATAAAGGGCGGAGCTCTTGCTTCGGCAAAGGCTAACCTGGCTGGAGTTTCCCCGACAATTTCCTCCACCGTGACGGATACCTCCGAGCGGGACGCATACCTTGAGAGCCTGAAAGCGCAGCTGGATGCGCAAACCGCTGCCTATGACCAGCTGCTTGCCTACAACCGGCAGATGTATGAGGCCCAGCAGAAACAGGCGGCCCAGCAGCGAGAGGACAATGCACGCAGGGCGTACATTGCCAAAGAGATGGCGCTAAAGAACCTCCCTGGACAGCTGGCCCGTGAGGGCATCAATGGCGGCCTTGCGGAAAGCTCCTATGTCCGGCTGAATAACCGCTATAACAGCAGCCTTGCCGATGCGGATAACGCCTATTCCGATGCGGTGAATCAGGCATACCTTGACATGATTCAGGCGAACCGGGAGCCGCAGAGCGGAAAGCTGAATGCGCAGGCAAGCTATTCCGCCGGGCTGGCAAAGGCCCCGAAGGCAAAGACAAAAACCACCAAAAAGGACAACCCAAATTACAATGCCGCCTTGCAGGACTCCTACAACATGTTGCGCCGGGCCGGTTATTCTGATTCAATGGCGGCAAGACTTCTCGGACTTGAATAACAGGAGGAAAAATGGATAGAAAAACGCTGGAACAAAACTATCAAAAATCTTTCGGTGCATCGCCTGCCGCGGAGCTTGAGCAGAACTACCAGCGGAGCGGCATTGACTCTCTTGTTCAATCTGTGAAGAAAGCTACCCAATATAATCCCTCTGCCCCCAGCACGCAGCCTACCCAGGCTGCGCCTGCTGGGGCTTCTTCTCGTAAACAAAGCGATGCCATGAAGGAGCAGCTGGATGCGATTAAGAAACAGAGGGACGACGCGGCAATTAAGGCCGGGGCCTATATGCGAGCTGGGAATATGCCGCAGCAGGCCAAGGAGCAGCAGAAGATTGCCAACAAGGCTGCCATTGAGTACGAGAACGCCTATACCCAGTGGAAGAACCAGCGAAATGCGGAAGCGGTAGAGGACTACAACCCGGACGAGAATAAATTCAAGGCAGGCGATGCTGTCCTTTCTGGCGTGCAGAATGCATTCCAAAGCATGAGGCAGTATGCCGCTGCAGCATCTTCGTATCTTTCCGGTAATCCGGAAGCGCAGGCATGGGAAGCCAAGCGGATGATGGAAAGCGGCGTAAGCGGTACCGAAGCCGTAAAGCGGGCCGGGCTTGCCGATAAGAGAGAAATCCCCATCACGGACTATAAGACGCAGGCAGAACTGCGCCACGAGAAGAATGTAGCCAGCGTTGGTGCTGTTGAGGGCGGAGCGCTGCAGCTGGTCAATACGATCTCGAACATGGTGCCGTCCCTTGTTGCAAACGCGATCCTCCCCGGCTCCGGTTTGCCCGTGATGGCTGCATCCGCCGCGGGCAATAAATATGCAGATGCCTATGAGAAGTACGGGAATACGGATACAGCATTCGTACTCGGCTCCGCTGCCGGTGGCGCTTCCATGCTTACCGAACAGTTTGGCGGTTTGTATGGCTCGCTGGGCAAGTCTGCCGCCGGGCAGGCTGTTGCAAAGAAACTGATGGCGGAAGCCCCCGGCCTGTATAACCTCGCCAATTCCGTGGGTGGCAAGTGGCTGCGGGACGCTCTCTCCGAAGGCATTGAGGAGGGCGCAGAGGATGTTATCAACTACGCCATTGAAAAGGCCCTCACCGGCGACAGTGACGAGATGGACAACTTCGGCTATGATATGCTCCTCGGCGCTCTCGCCGGTGGCGTATTGGGCGGCGGCAACGCTGCGATGCGTTCCGTCACCTATAGCCGTGTAGGCAAGGCACTGAATGCTTCCCCCGCTGCCGTAGCGCAGCAGGTGCAGGAGGGCATGGAGAAAGGCGCAGGCACCGCACCTGCCATTTATGCGGCGGAGGTGCAGAAGAACCCCAGCAACCAAATGGTTGGCAGACTGTATGAAGCAAACCTCACCTATGATGCCGAGAGCGGCCTTTCCAAAATCCAGAACGATATTACCCAGGTCTCCATCAATGAGATCAAGGCGATGGTCTCCAAAGCGGATGCGCTGGCGCAGGCGGCCCAAAAGCTGAATGTGGAAGCTACTCCGCAAGCCGTAGCAACAGCTATTACCGATGCCCAGCGCACACAATCCATTAAAACAGCCGAGGACAGCGTAGGACAGGCTTTTGCGCCCACAGTTGATAATCCTGCCAACGCAGGAGAGAAAGCCTACAACAGCGCCCTTGCCGGTGTAGCAGCTAACCAAGGCGTAGCTGCTCGCATCAATAACGACCCTGCCGCAAGACAGGCATTCTCCCAGCTGACCGGCGTACAGTTCAGCGGAAACACAGCACAGGATATTGCCGCTATCGAAGTGGCTACGCAGAACATTGCGAAGTCCGGTAAACAGGCGATCTCCCAGGCGGAATATGCCCAGCGTGTCGCTGCTGCAGGAGAACAAGCTGCGGCCCAGTTCGATGCCGATATGCAGGCGCAGGCGGAGCAGATGCAGCGGGAATCCGATGAAAGATGGCTTTCCGTTGAGCAAAACACCATTACCGATGTAGACGGCAAGCGCCGTATCAAGGAGATCACCAATACCGATGTGCGCGGCAATACCGAGATCGGCTATAAGAAAGCTGAAATTCCCGGCAGTAAAAAGAAAACTGTTGCCGAGGTGAACAATGCAGCGAAATACCTTGGCAAGACTATCGTGTGGTTTGAGGGTGCGGTGCAGGTCAATGGGCAGTACCGACTGACCAATGGCTATCGCGCACCGGATGGCACCATTTATGTCAACATCAATTCCCGCGATCCGCTGATGGTTACTTTCGGCCATGAGATGTTTCACGACCTTGTAGCTGATAGCAAGTATTCCGGGCTGATTGATACGCTGGTAGAGAACCCCGACTATGCCGATATGGTAAAGGGCATGATGAATGCCAAAACCGAACTGTACGAGCGCAATGGAATTGAGCTTGACCCGAATGCAGCTGCGGAGGAAGTCGCTGCAGATATCAGCGGTGATCTTTTGGGCAGCCGGGATATGCTGGAGTACATCGGCGCAAGAAATACGGAAGCCGCCACCGGCATTAAAGGTTTCTTGAACCGTATCCTCAAAAAGCTAAAAGGAAAGCCCTCTGCACAGGAAGCCTACAACAGGCTGTCCGAATCGCAGAAGGCTTTGCTTGATGGGATGGAGGGTAAAGCAGAAACCGGCGTGAATACGCTGCATTTGGTTGACAACGCAACCAAAAAAGCTGTTGTCTCCCAAAGGCCTCAGACCCTCGGCTCTTCCGAACCGATTACTGCCTCTGAAATGGGGAGCAACAGCTTTTCTGCTGACATGGTACCACGATCCGATGCCGCGGTCAATAACTATTCTATGCAGAATAGCGCAGAAGATGCATTGTTGGATTCCAGCAAGGTCAAAATTGTTGGAAACGGCGATGTTGATATTGCCCTTCCGGAAGGGTACGAAGATATCGGAATAGCCGTGACAGGAGAAGACTCTGCGGCTCCCAACCGGTATTCCCTCATGTCGTTTAGAGAAAGCGAACTTGGTACGGACAAGGTCAAGTATGCAACAAGACTTGCGAAGGCAACCGGCGTATCTGTTCAGCTGGCAACGGACTGGATTAATTCCGTCTATAGCGTGGCAGCTATTATTGGCGATAACAAGGCGCGGCTTGATTATGAGGCCAACCGCAACAATACATCCTTGAAGCCAAACTCTGAGTATGACTTCAGCCTCGATTTTTCCACGCTGTGTGCCAAGCGGCTTCTTTTCTCCGGAACGATGGACGCAATCCAATCTGCACTTCCGAATACCCCTCTTACAAGCGAAGACTTCGTACACCTCCGTGAAATCATGAAGGATTCCGGGTACGAGGTAGCTTGCGGCATTTGCTATGTAGAGTCCACAAGACGGGAATTCTCTACAATATCCGAGGGATTTGTTGAGCAGTACAGAAAAGCGCAGGCGGAAGGCACAAACATAAAGAAGGTGAATGCTTCCGGGCAGACCAAGGATCTTACAACCAGCAAGGGGATAGAAAACAGTGACCCGAATCGGTTCGTTTATCCGGAGAAAGGGTTTACCCCCACCCTTGCGGATCTCGTGACCGCAGAAGGCATTGACCGTTTGCAGGCGGAGCATCCAGAAGTCTATAAGGCATTCAATGCCTATATGAATGCAAGAGGGCAGCAGAAGCCAAAGATGATCGAGACACGGACGGACTACCGTGGTGAGATCCTTAACATGACAAAGGGGCAGGTGAGCCGCCGGAACTCCCATGGTGGTTTGCGCATCCAATCCTTCTCTGATTTTGAAGTCCCTCACCTCATCGATATGATGCAAGCTGTGTACGATATGGCCTCGATGGGCTTAAAAGGGCAGGCGTACACGAAAGTCCCTTCGTTTGCGAGAGCAATGGGGCGTACCGGCATCAAAATCAACCTTTCGCTTATCGCAAAAGGAGATGGGGTGGACGCAAATGGGAAACTTATTTTTGACGATGTAGAAGGGATGCCTGCTTCTGAGGCTTTTTCAATTCGCAACGACCCCCGCTTCAGCGAAAATGTTGGTACCATTCTAGTCGGCAAGAATGTAAAGCATATCGTCACTGCGATGGCTGATCCGGAGATCGACTTCATCATCCCGTTCCACAAATCGAGCTGGAGCGCCTCCTTGTATAAGTCCCTTGGTCTTGAAGGGTATGAGGACTTTACGGACTATCAGAACGAGAAGAAAGCTGGCACGAAGATCGAAAACTATGACCCGGCTGAATATTGGGACTTCAGCAAGACAGGCGATGAGAACGCACAGATTTACCTTGAGAAGTGCAGAGCTGACGGTCGCACACCTAAATTTGCTGAAGTAATGTATGAGGGTAAGAGCCTCACCGAGTATCCCGGCTACTGGAAACTGCTCATCGACTACAAGATGTACAACAATGATGGGGTTGGCGCCCCGCAGCAAGCAGTCAAACCTGTCTTCGATGATACCTACAATGCCAAGATGTTGAGCGAGTACAAAGGCGGCCATGGAAAACTCCCTGTCGCACACGACATTGTTGACCGGTTCCTGAAGGAGAAATCCGAAGGCAGCTACTCACTCATGGACACCGACAGCGATGGCAGGGAGCTTTCTGCCGAGCAGCGGGAGTATTTCTTCGGCTCCAAAGTCGTTGACGCAGATGGCAGGTTGAAACCTGTATATCACGGCAGCCCGGCGGTGTTCACCGAGTTTTCCACCGATTTCATGTCCCAGCATGGCAGCTCCGAGGGGCAAGGCTTCTATTTCACTGACTACAAGCCGATGGCAGAGGGCTACCAAAAGGATGGCGGACAACTCCTTGAGGGGTATCTTGATATCAAAAAGCCGTTGAGCGATAGCGAGATTACGCTGACAAGGGCAGAAGTAAAAAAACTTTTGCAGGCTGTTGACCCGACCGGTGATGAAGTGCTTGTGAATTACGATCCTGCTGGCGGTATTGGGTACCCTTCAAAAACATGGTATAACCGGGCGATGGATGCTACCGTAAAGGCGGCTATGGAATATAGCGATAGTGATAGCGAAATCCTTGCAGAGATCGCGAACGGTGGAGCAGGCACCGGCGCTGTTCTTAAGGCAGCACGCAATACGCTTGGTTATGACGGATACATTGTAGAGGGCAAATATGATAATGCCACCGTGTATGTGGCGTTTGACAGTAGTCAATTTAAGAACATTGACAATACCGCTCCAACCGAAAGCAAGGATATCCGCTACTCCCTCATGGAAGATGCCCAGTACATGGCCGACATCGACAGGGTTGTTTCCGAAGCAACCGAGAAAGCAAACGATGAGCTGAAGGCTGCACAAGCTGAGGTGAAGGACATCCGTCAGCAGCTTGCTGACTATCGCCAGCAGGCAACTGCGGAAGCGAAGATGAATGACCGCTGGCGTGATGCAGAGACGAAACTTCTCACCGAAATAGCAGCGGCTAAAGAGCGAGAGAAGGCAGCAAAGGCCCGTGCAGAATTCATGGCGAAATATGACGCACTTTCCAAGCAATACCGTGCTGACCTCCGTGCGAACAATCGGCAGGTGCGGGACAAGTACAACGAAAAGCTGTCCGAAGCCAAGGACGAATTCAACCGGCGGAGGACGCAGGACCGCATTGACCGAGTGGTGCGGGAGGATCGGGTAAAGAGCAAAGCCAGATTGAGGACGGCGGAACAGAAATCCACCACTACGGAAGATGTTGCCAAGGTTCTGACCGAAATGCCGAAGAAGGACAAGGAAACCTTTAAGGCGAAAGCCGCCAAAGACTGGCGCACCTTTAAGCGCCAGTGGATCAACACTAAGGATGAGCTGGAGCGATTCGGGAACGAAGTCGGCGACAGCAGAATCATGTATGCAGCGAACAATGTCGGGCAGGCATCTGCGGCGGCGCAGTATTCCATTGGCGGCGCCGGGCAGTATGACCTTAACGGCAAGAAGATCGGCGATAAGAACCTCATGCAGGTATTTGAACCGGCGAAAAAGGCTGGCTTGACCGATGAGTTTTACACCTACCTGTTGCATGAGCACAATGTAGACCGCATGAGTGTACGCGAAAACGCGCAGCGGCAGCTTGCAGAACTTCGTGCGAAACTGAACAGGGAAGTCAACGGCTTTGCGGAAATGACAGATGAGAACATCGCCACAGCCGCAGGCAAGGATACTACCCTTACAAAAGCCTACACCGAGGCACAGATTGCCGCCGCCAAGCAATATAAGCAGTTCCAGGCGTGGGCAGAAAAGCAGTTTGACAAGCCTGTATTCGGCAGCAGCGTGACTGCAGACGATAGCCGTGCCGCCGCAGCTGACCTGCTGGATGCACACCCTGAATTTGAGAAGTGGGCAAAGGATGTGTATGCCTACCTTGACGGATTGATGGAGGTGCGAAAGCAGGGCGGACTCGTGAGCGCTGATATGGCACAGTACATGAAGGAACTGTATCCGCACTATGTTCCCACCTACCGCGATATGCCAAGCACCTCCGGCGGCTACTCCAATCCCAACAGCGTTGCGGTGAACAGCACCATCAAGTCCGCAAAAGGTGGCAACCAGGATATCATGCCGCTGATCGACAGTATTGCCAGGCAGACCTTGCAGACCTTCTCCGCAGCCAAAAAGAACATTCTGGGCAATATGCTGTATGAAGATGCAATGGATACTACCCGTGATATCTCGGAATACATTCAGAGTGTTACAGAGGAAGGCGATCTCGTTGACCTTGATGCGGATTCCGCAGAGAACCTCAAGAACACGCTGCGCATTTGGGTGGATGGCAAACCGGTTACTCTGCACATGAGTGAAGCAATGGCCGATGGGTTTAGACCCATTGAGCAATCCAATTCCTTTGGAATGAAAGCATTGCGCTCCATCAACAGCACATTCAAGAAGCTGGTCACGCAATGGAACCCTGTATTCATCGTGCGAAATTTCGTCCGTGATGCACAGTCTGCATTGTACTTTACCCATTACAGCAATGCCACATTCATTAAGAACTACGGCAAGGCCGTAAAGGAAATCGCAACGAACGGGAAGTATTGGCAGCTCTATCAGGCGATGGGCGGAAAAGGAACTACCTATTATGACCCAAAGACGGGGCTTTCCGACCGCCACCATTTCAAGAACGGTGCAGTCGATAAAGTGGCTGGTGGGTTGAATAGAGTAATCGACATTCTCTCCTTTGCCAATGAAGCGGTCGAGCAGTACCCCCGACTTGCTGAATTTATCAGCACGATGGAGGACACAGGCGATGTGCAGCAGGCGCTCTATAATGCAGCAGACATCACAACCAACTTTGGCCGTGGCGGCTTCGCTGCCCGCAAGCTGAATGCGTCCCTTGTGCCGTTCTTCAACCCCGGTATGCAGGGCCTTTCCAAGAACATTCGCAATGTCATTGACCGGCGCGGCTGGAAAGAAATTGGACAGTTGATCTCCCGCTTGCTTATCAACGGCGTTGCACCCGGTATCATTATGGGCCTGCTGTATGATGGGCTGAAAGAGGACGATGACTACAAGGAGCTTTCCAACTACATCAAGGATAGCAACATCCTCATCAAAATCGGCGACAATAAGTTTATCAAGGTTCCGATGGGCCGTGAACCTTCCGTTATTACGGCGTTCACCAATCGGATGTGGCGCTGGCTGAAAGGGGAACCTGCGAGCAGCGCGTTTGCCGGTTATCCGTCTTTCGCTATTGAGCAGATTGCACCGAACAATCCGCTGACCAATAACATCTTCGCAGGGATTACTGCGATGAGCACCAATAAGACCTGGTACGGCGGCGACATCGTTTCCAGTTACATGGAGGAAAAACCGGATTATCTGCAGTACGATGAAAGCACCGATGCGTTTTCCATCTGGCTTGGTGAAATTACTCGTCATGGGAAAAACGGCATCGAAGGGCTTTCCCCGAAGAAGGTCAATTACCTGATCGACCAGTATTCCGGCTTTATCGGTGACTGGCTGCTCCCGACGCTTTCCAAGAAAGCAGATGTCCCTGCGGTGGTAAAGGCTTTCGTGGTAGATAGCGTCCGGCAGAACCGGCTGGGCAGCGACTTCTATGATGCACTGGATGAAGCCAAGCAGGTAAAGGAGACCGAGCTTGCGACAGCAGCCGATGATGCAACCTACTCCTACCTGTATAAGCAGAGCAAGGCCGCATCCGAGATCACAAAGCAGCTCAAGGAAATCTACAACAGCGGCGAAAAGACCCGCAAGGAGAAGCGGGAGGAAGCCCGTGACCTCTTAGAGCTGCGGAACGAGATTTATAGAAAAGCCCTGTTGACCGTCGGCGCCTACGAGGAAACCGCAAAGAGCATCGGAAGTGCAGACAGCGATGTGGTGAAGCGCGAAGCAAACCGCAAGGCGTTCGGCGCGGAGTACGCACTAAAGACATACAACAAGGATGTCGGAGAAAAGGCAGCCGAGTATGTCGCACAGGGCGTTACCTACGACCAATACTACGCCGCATACTTTGCAGCCCGTGGTATCACCGGCGACAAGGACGAGAACGGTAAGACGATTACCAACTCTGCCAGCCGCAAAAAGAAAGAAGCTATCGACAAGGCCGTACCCAATGCGACCACAAAGCAAAAGCACCTTTTGTACGAGGCACTCGGAGTGTCAGAGAAGGTGTGGTAAAGAGATACCCCCTCCAATTACGGAGGGGGTATTTTACCGGGCAACGCATACGAAAAACACCGAGGATAAGAGACAGCGGTGTGTAAAAGTGATGTACAAATGGAGAAACCTCTGTTGAACACTATGTTTATTTATAGTTCGAATCTCTCCATCTCCGCCA
>ERZ1106943.757-NODE-757-length-38893-cov-7.971703_pt1 | contig 38893 bp, 62 predicted proteins | sample MGYA00403671_ERZ1106943 | MGnify/ENA primary metagenome ERZ1106943 (study PRJEB35170, sample SAMEA104062427) | human gut metagenome | biome: human gut; feature: human-associated habitat; material: faeces | place: Denmark | collected 2012-06-14 ...
CGATGAGCCTTGCAAAGGAACGTTATATCATCCGCTGGCGGCGCGGCGACAAGGTAATGGAAGTGCGGCGCGGAGCCGTGACGAATTACTTTGAAGTGTTCGGTGGAAAGGACGAGGCAAGCTATACACTGATCCAAGGCCGGACGCTGGCGGGTGTGCTGCTGGACGAAGTTGTGCTGATGCCGCGCTCGTTCGTGGAACAGGCCTTGACCCGCTGCTCTGTGGACGGGGCAAAACTGTGGTTTTCCTGCAACCCCGGAAGCCCACAGCATTGGTTTTACACAGAGTGGATCAAGCGGCACCGAGAGCGGAACGCGCTGTATCTGCATTTTGAAATGACAGACAACCCCGGGCTGTCGCAGAAAACGCTGGAGCGGTATCAGTCGATGTTTACGGGCGTGTTTTATGATCGTTACATCCGTGGACTGTGGGTGCTGGCCGAGGGGCTGATCTATCCCATGTTTGACGAGAGCTGCATTGTGGACGAGCTGCCGGAAAAGGGAGAATACTATGTTTCCTGCGACTATGGCACGCTTAACCCGTTTTCTGCAGGACTTTGGTGCTGGGACGGCAAGGCGGCCACGCGCATCCGTGAGTATTACTATTCCGGGCGCGAGAACCAGAAGAACAAGACGGACGAGGAATACGCCGACGAAATCGAAAAGCTCATCGGCGAGGCGGATGTCAAAAGCATCATCGTTGACCCGTCTGCCGCCTCGTTTATCGAGGTTTTGCGGCGGCGCGGTTATATGGTGCGAAAGGCCAACAACGACGTAACCAACGGCATTATGACTACGGCACGGTTTTTGCAGGACGGCATTCTCAAGGTGCATCGCAACTGCAAAGACTGCATCCGCGAGTTTGGGCTATATCGGTGGGACGAAAAATCCGCCGCCGACAGGCCAATCAAGGAAAACGACCATGCAATGGACGAAACGCGCTATTTTGCCTATACGATTTTGAAAAATAAAGCGTATAAGCGCGATTATGTCCCCATTTGGAGCAGATAGGAGTGAGAGGCTATCAAAACTTACAATGACCTTGTTGCGGTCGGAGAAAGTGACCAGGCGCGGATCGGGTTTATTCGCGGAGCAATCAACGAGCATCGAAGCTCACACGCATACAAGACGGCGGCGGATGCGGAGGAATATTACAACGGCCTGAATCCGACCATTAATCGCTATGAAAAGATCATCTACGATATGCAGGGGCGTAGCCACACGGATATGTGGACGGCAAACCATAAACTGGCCAGCCGGTTCTTCGGCCTGGCGGTCGATCAGGAGGTTTCCTATCTTCTGGGTAACGGCGTGACATTTGCGGAGAAGGAAACGCCGAACAAGCTATGCCCAGACTTTGACCAGGAAGTCATGGATGCGGCGCGTGAAGCGAAAATCGCAGGCGTGTCCTTCGGCTTCTGGGATCTGACGCATTTGCGCGTGTTCTCCCTGCTTGAGTTTGCTCCCCTTTATGATGAAGAGGACGGCGCGATGAAAGCCGGTATCCGGTTCTGGCAGGTGGCACAGGATAAGCCTCTGAGAGCGACGCTGTATGAGATCGACGGATTTACCGAGTATTTCCAGCCCAGCGGCGAGGATATGGCCGTCATGCAGCCGAAGCGCAGCTATAAGCTGATCGAGCGCAAAGCGGAAGTAGGCGGAACCGAAATCTATGACGGCGGCAATTATCCGAGTTTCCCCATCGTCCCGCTGAAAAACAACAAGCGGTGTCTCTCCGAGATCGTCGGCAAGCGCAACACCATTGACGCGCTGGATCTGGCGTCCTCGAACATGGTTAACAATGTGGATGAGGGCAACCTGATTTATTGGGTGCTGTCTAACTGCAACGGCATGGACGACCTCGACGATGCAAAGTTTGTGGAGCGCTTGAAAACCACGCATGTTGCCCACGCCAACGGCGATGATGGCGCAAAGGTGGAGAGCAAGACCATCGAGGCCCCGTTTGAGGGCACAAGCAGCACCATTGATATGCTGAAAAAAAAGCTCTATGAAGATTTCCAGTGCTTTGACGCTGCGGCGGTATCCGCAGGCAACCAGACGGCGACCGCGATCAAGGCCAGCTATGTGCCGCTGGATTTGAAAACGGATAAGTTTGAATCCGAGGTCACGCGGTTTATCGTGGAAATCCTGCGTCTGGCAGGAATTGAGGACCAGCCAAGTTATACGCGCAATCAGATCATCAACAAGAGCGAGGAAACGCAGAACATTCTTTTGGGCGCGGCGTATTACGATGACGAATACATCACAAAGAAGCTGCTGACCATCAACGGCGACATTGACCAGTACGAGGACATGGCAAAGCGGAAGGCTGCAGAAGAGATTGACCGGAGCTTTGCGGAACCGGATGCGCCGGAGGTGAACGGCGATGGCGAACAGTGACCTCGGCCACAAGCTGACCAACAAGGAGCTTGCAAAGCTGGAACGGCGGATTGCAAAACTATACTGCGAGGCGGGGGAAGAGCTGCAAGCTACCATCGACACATATTTTGAGCAATTCAAAAAGCGCGACGAGGAAATGAAGGCGCTGATCGGCACCGTGCAGAACGGGAAGGAATGGACGGAGGCCGACTACAAGCAATGGAGGCTGAACCAAATCGGGCGAGGGGAACGCTATCAGGCCATGCGAGACAAAGTGGCGCGCCGCGCGACCGATGCAAACGCCGTGGCGGTGTCCTATACCAACGATGCAACGCCCGGTATCTACTCCCTCAACCGCAACTATGCGGCGTACACCATCGAGCAGGTCGCGGGCAACGTCGGCTTTGACCTGTGGGACGAGCAGACGGTAAAGCGGCTTATGGTAGAGCAGCCGGACTTAATGCCGTATTACCCGCCGAAACGAGCATTAAAGCGTGGCATTGACCTCGAGTATGGCAAAAAGCAAATTACCAAGAGTGTCACCAGCTCCATCTTGCAGGGAAAGAGCATTAAGCACATGGCGGACGACCTGCAAAAGCGCATCACCACCATGAGCCGCGATTCCGCCATCCGCACGGCCCGTACAGCCGTCACCGGCGCGCAGAACGCCGGACGCATGGACAGCTACGCGGCGGCGGAGAAGATGGGGATAAAGCTCAAAAAAGAATGGTTGGCTACGCTGGACGCGCGTACACGCCACTCTCATGCCATGCTTGACGGCGAGCAAGTGGCGCAGGACAAGAAGTTTTCTAACGGCTGCCGTTTCCCCGGGGACCCGCAAGGTCCTCCGTGGGAAATCTACAACTGCCGCTGCACGCTGATCGCCGCTGTGGACGGGATAGACACCTCCGACGGAGTACGGCGCACACGGGATGGGTTAATACCAGATATGACCTATGCACAGTGGAAAGACTTTAAAACTGCGTCACATAGTAGTATAATAAGGACAAATGATAGCTGGAAAGTTATAGCCGATCCAATTACACAAGCGACAATAGATAGCGTACCTGAAATAGTACCGCGGGGCTTTACCAAGGAAATGGCGGACCGATTGCAAGAGGCATATCAAGATATATTGACCAAGGCAATGGAGCAGGAAGACATTCGGACAGAAGTGGGTGCGGTATTCAACATGCGGATGGAAAGGATCTCGGAGGTCGCGGTTGGTGAGCGCAATCATATTTGCTTGCTATCTCCGAATGAGGCGTACATTTCGATCCATAGCCACCCGGATAGCCTGATATTCTCCGCGAAAGATTTGCTGATATTTGCCGCAAATTTGAATATGCAGATGATGTCAGTAGTGGGGAATGACGGAACGATTTACATCTTGCAACGCACGGATGATTACGACGGGTTCTTATTTTTAAAAGACTTTTCGGAAGTGCAGACGAGATTAAAGCGGTTGGCAGAAGAAAACAAGCCGAATGAATATGTGGCGGAAATAGCAGGTTTTTTAGAGAGGAGCGAAGAATATGGCACACATTTTGACAGATACAGAATGTGAGGAGCTATTGGAGTATTTAAAGCATCATGAACCATATGACGAAAGCGATCCCGTAATGCATGACTTTGACGGTGAATGTGATAACGACCGCATGATGGCGACAATTGCCAAGAAAATACTGGAGACACAGAGTAGACAGGCGTAATATGAACATTGAGACCCACGACAACAGCAAAGAGATTTCTGCCGAGATTAAGGCGGCACTGCTGCGCGGGCTGGAAAAGATCGGTCTGGTGGCAGAGGGATATGCGAAAAAGCTGTGCCCCGTTGACACTGGCAATCTGCGGAACAGCATCACCCATGTGGTAGATGAGCAGGAACCAGCGGCAATCATCGGGACGGACAACGAGTATGCCGCTTATGTTGAGCTTGGCACCGGCATTTACGCCGAGGGCGGCGGCGGACGGCCTACACCGTGGGTGTATCAGGACGCAAAGGGAAATTGGCATTACACGCGTGGCAACAAGGCACAGCCGTTTTTGAAACCTGCTGCCGCCGACCATGCCATCCAATACCGGAAGATATTGGAGGATGAACTGAAATAGGAGCTAACTGCTTACAAATTGTAGGCAGTTGGCTCTTTTTGTTAATTACCGCAAGGGACAGCGGTTTTTATAAAACTATCGTTTCCGAAGGAACGGAACCGAAGAAAAGGAGATAGTGTCATGGCACTTACACGAAAACTTTTGAAGGGTATGGGGCTTACCGATGAGCAGGTTGATACCATTATCGAGGCGCATACCGACACTGTGGACGGCTTGAAAGCTGATGTCAGCAAGTATAAGGCGGACGCGGAGAAGCTGCCCAGCGTCCAGAAGCAGTTGGACGATCTCAAGGCGGCAGGTGACAACGGCTATCAGGAGAAGTACGAGAAAGAGCACAAGGCTTTTGAGGACTTCAAGGCCAATGTCACGGCAAAGGAGAGCAAGGCGGCAAAGGAAAAGGCCGTCCGGGCTTACTTTGAGAGCAAAAACATCACCGGCGCGAATCTCGACCTTGCGATGCGTGGCTGCGGCGAAGAAATGGCCGTATTGGAGATGGACGGCGACAAGATCAAGGACACCAAGAGCCTTGATGCGCTCGTAGACGGCACCTACAAGGGGCTGGTCTCCACCACACAGACGCACGGGGCGAATCCCGCCAACCCCCCGGCAAACACCGGCGGCGCAAAATCCCGAGAGGACATCTACAAGAAGGACGATAAAGGCCGCTATGTGATGTCTACGGCGGAGCGCCAGAAAGCGCTTGCCGATCTGATGGCAAGAGAAAACAACTGATTTTTTGAAAGGAGCTATTTATGGCTGCGAAAACTAATGTAACAACTTCCGCGCAGTTTACTACTTCCGCACGCGAGGTGGATTTCGTGTCCCGCTTCGCCGATAACTGGGACGCACTGCGTAACATCATGGGCATTATGCGTCCCATTCGCAAGGCCCCCGGCACGAAACTGGTTTCCTACAAGGCCAGCGTGGACGGCGGTCTCAAGGGCGGCACTGTGGCTGAGGGTGACGAGATCCCCTTTACCAAAATGAAGGTGGATCCTGTTGCCTACGGCGACATCGACATCTCCAAGTATGCAAAGAGTGTGACCATCGAGAGTGTGGCAAAGTACGGAGCTGACGTTGCCGTGGAGAAGACCGACGAGGCTTTCCTCGTGGCCCTGCAGAACAAGGTCCTGACCGACTTCTACACCTTCCTCGGCACTGGCACTTTGAAGGTGACCGAGAAAACGTGGCAGCGCGCTCTTGCGATGGCAAAGGGCAAGGTGCTGGACAAGTTTGCCGGTCTCGACAAGGATGTGACAGAGGTGGTGGGCTTTGCCAACATCATCGACGCTTACGATTACCTGGGCGACAAGGAGATCACCGTGCAGACGATGTTCGGTATCAACTACGTGGAGAACTTCATGGGCTACCGCACCCTGTTCCTGCTGCCCGAGAAGTACATCGCCTCCAAGAAAATAATCGCTCTGCCCGTGGAGAACATCGATCTTTACTATGTGGACCCGAGCGACAGCGACTTTGCCAAGCTGGGTCTGAACTACACCGTGAAGGGCGAGACCAACCTGATCGGCGTTCACGTTGACGGCGATTACAGCCGCGCCACCGGCGATATGTACGCCATCATGGGCATGAAGCTGTGGGCTGAGTATCTGGACGGCATTGCCGTGGCTACCGTTGCTGCGGCTGCTGCGGGTTAAATAAGGGGGCGGCGTGATGCTTGAACAGGTCTTACGGCACTTGAACAACTGGTTCCTTGTGGAGATCCACGAGGGCACGTTCACCGTGGAGAACGGCAGCATTGCGCTGCCCTTTCTCCTGACCAATCAATATTTCCGTATCTGCGGCTCTGTGTTTAATGACGGTCTGCATCAATATCCGGCGGCTGACCTGACGGATGAAACCTTTACCGGGACGGTGTGGGCGCTGGCGGTGCCAAAGGCTGTGGTTGTGCTTGCCGAAGATATCGCCGCGTGGGAAGAAAAGAACGGTGAAGCCGTTTTAAGCCCGTACACGAGCGAAAGCTTCGGCGGGTACAGTTACACCAAGGCGAGCGGCGGAAATGCCGACACGAGCGCTGGGACGGGCTGGCAGGGCGCTTTTAAAGGCCGGTTAAATGACTGGCGCAAGCTCAAGGGGGTGGAACCGTGACTTTACTGGACGATTTTGCCCACAAGTGCATTTTGATGGAGAAAAAGCGCACGCCTGATGGCGCGGGCGGCTACATCACTGCGTGGGAAGAGGGTGCGGAGTTCCTCAATTACCAATCTCTTGACACATCGATGGAGGCGCGAAAAGCGGAAAAGGAGGGTGTGACCTCGGTATATTCCGCACTGGTCAATCAGAGCGTTCCCATCGAGTACAACGATTATTTCCGCGATACGGAAACGGGAATTACCTATCGCGTGACATCAAATCCCGAGGAAAAGGCCGCGCCGAGGTCTGCGGGCGCAATCATTAAGGCGCTGAAATTCTTTACTGCGGAGCGAAAGGAGCTGCCGAAATGACAAAGGACAAGGCGCTCCATGCGTGGTTCTCTCAATTCCTCCCGTCGTATCCGACCTCGAATGTGCCGGAGGACGCGACCTTTCCGTGGCTGACCTATGAGCTTATCACCGGATCATGGGAGAGCGGCGAGATCGCGCTGACGGTCAACCTCTGGTATTACACCGAGAGCGAGGCGACACCAAACGCAAAGGCACAGGAGATCGCCGATGCAATCGGTATGGGCGGCGTGCTTGTGCCGTATGACGGCGGGGCGATGTGGATCAAGCGCGGCTCCCCGTGGTGTCAGAACATCGCGGACGAAAGCGATAAAAACATCAAGCGGCGGTATCTCAACATCACGGTTGAGTTCCTGTCGCAAAACTGATGAAAGGACAACGACATGAAATTTACCAAGATTCCTTCTGATGCGTTTCAGAAACTCCAGATCAACGCCGGTATTTTGACCACTGACTTTACTCCAGCCACCGGCACCATCGGCGAATCCGGTCAGATCGGCGCGACCACCGGCGGGATCAATTTTACCGCCACTCCGACCTATACGGACTTTGGCGAGGACATCGACAACTGCCCCAAAAACATGAAGGAGCTGAAGCGGCTCGAATCGTGGGAAGTGAAAATGTCCGGCACGTTCGTCAACGCAGACACCAAGATTGCAAAGAGTCTTTGCGGTGCTGCCGACGTGGGAACCAGCGAGGGGAAGGTCACGCCTCGGAACAATCTGTCGGACGCTGACTTTGCCGACATCTGGCTTGTGGGCGACTACTCCGACAAGAACGGCGATAAAAATGGCGGATTCATCGCCATCCACCTGATGAACGCACTGTCCACCGGCGGCTTCCAGCTGAAGACCAGCGACAAGGCGAAGGGGCAGTTCGCGTTTGAGTATACGGCCCACTACTCCATGAGCGAACAGGACACTGTGCCATTCGAAATCTACATCAAGGCCGGTACGGCGGAGGCGTAACACCATGAAACTGTCAAAAATTAAGGGGGAGCGAGTGTTTGATGTTATCGCAGACATTATCGATCCTATTGCCAACATAGCCGAGGACAAAGAAGCCGCCGCGTTGTTTCAGCGTCAGAAGCTCCCGGATGGCGTAAATGCAAAGGACTTTGTATTGGCAAGGGTTAAGAAATCTGCTCCGCTGCTTTTGCGTGGACACAAGAAAGATCTGATCGCAATTTTGGCGGCTGTGGAAGGCGTGCCTGCAAAAAAATATGCCGCTGGGCTGACGCTTGCCAAGTTGCTGGTTGATGTTACTGAGCTTATGACGGACGAGGCCTTTACGGACCTTTTTACATCTGCGCAGACCGAGACGGCAGAAACGCCGTCCGGCTCTGTGCAGGAGAATATCGGGGAAGCCAAAGAGTAAAGCCATTTCTGGCATACTGTGTAGCGCGGTATAAGCAGGATGCAGAAGAAAAAGCATATCGAATTTATGCTGCTGACCTGCTTAAAGCAATATGCGAGCGATGCGCGGGCGTTTCAATCGATAAGCGATATATTGAAATTATAGATGTGAGCGAAAAAGACAACCGCTCCTGTGAAGAAATCACCAGCGATATTGTCAATCGTTGCGGGTTACAAGTTAAAAAAGCCGCCCCATGAAGGGGCGGCGGGCGAATATGCGTTACTTGAGGACATAATCAGAAATCATTCTTCCGATTTTCCCGATGTCTGTGCCTCCCTTAAACTCGAACTTTGCGACATAACCATTGGAGAATGTCAGAACAAGTTCGCTATCCGGGATGATTTCGGCAAAGCCTGGGGTTTGCACGGAGAAAAACTGCACTTTCGAATAGGGCATAGAGCTGAAGGACTTGCGCTTTCCTGTAATCCCCTGTACATCAACCGATATGACTCGCTTGTTAGTAAAAATCAGCTGGTCGCGTACGGTCTTAAATGCGGCAGCGATTTCTTCCCCGTCAATCAACAAGCCATTCACTTCACCACGCACATCGGAAACGGGAATCGGCTTTAAGTCCCACGCAGAATCTTTGTTAAAACTTATCATAAATAATCCCTCCTTGCCGATATCATACCATACTATCAATGGAATGTCACGAATAATTTTCAGAATTTACAAAGAGAGCGAGGTGAACGCATGAATCTTCTTGATCTGTTTGTGAAAATATCTGTGCAAGACGAGGCAAGCGAAAATGTAGAGACATTATCAGGAAAATTCAAAAATGGGCTTGCCACTGCGGCTAAAGTCGGCGCCGCAGCTGTAAGTGCGGCTGCTACCGGCATTGCCGTGCTTACGAAAAACGCGCTTAACAACTATGCTGAGTATGAACAGCTGGTCGGTGGCGTTGATACGCTATTCAAGGATAGCTCTGCAAAAGTTCAAGAATATGCAGCAAATGCATATAAGACTGCTGGACTATCCGCTAACGAATATATGGACACAGTTACGAGTTTTTCTGCGTCCTTGCTGCAATCGCTTGGCGGTGATACAGCAGCGGCGGCAGACATGGCTAATGTTGCAATCACGGATATGTCTGATAATGCCAATAAAATGGGCACGGATATGGCATCTATCCAGAACGCCTATCAGGGGTTTGCAAAGCAGAACTATACCATGCTTGATAACCTGAAGCTTGGCTATGGTGGAACAAAAGAAGAAATGGAGCGTCTGCTTGCCGATGCGTCGAAGCTCTCTGGCAAAGACTTTCTGTGGGGCGAGGATGGCATGGGATATGGCTACGCAGAAATAGTAGAAGCAATCCATGTGGTTCAGACAGAAATGGGTATCACAGGAACTACGGCAAAAGAAGCAAGCACCACCATTCAAGGCTCTGTTTCATCCATGAAGTCCGCATGGGGCAATCTGCTGGTTGGCATTGCTGACGATAACGCCGATTTCAAGACACTTACAGAGCAGTTCGTTGATAGTCTTGTTACCGTTGGCGAAAATATCATTCCGCGCATTAATGTCATTTTGGGCGGAATTTCACAGTTGGTTACATCTGCATCTACCACGATTATCCCGATGGTCATTACAACCATCACAGATAACCTTCCTGCACTTTTGCAGTCGGCGGTTGCGCTTGTCGGCGCATTGGGACAGGGTATCATTGATAGCCTACCTGCAATTACGCAGGCGGCAATCGACATTCTTTTCTCCCTCGCGAATGGCCTGATAGAAAACCTGCCCACGCTCATTGACGGCATTGTGCAAGTGACCCTGACGATTGTGCAAATGCTGACAAGCCCGGACTTTTTGACGCAGCTCATTGAAACGGCAATCCTGCTGATTATGACGCTTGCAAACGGACTGATTGACGCGATTCCGCAGCTTATTGCGGCAGTACCTCTGATTATTGGCAACTTGCTTGCCGCAATCATTGTAGAGCTGCCGAACATTATTCAGATGGGAATTGACCTGCTGTTTGCGCTGATTGACGGAATTATCAAGTGCATCCCGGAGCTTGTGGCGGCTGTGCCTACTCTGATTATCGCGTTTATCAATGGCATCGTGAACAACCTTGACAAGATCATCCTTGCAGCGCCGCAGATCATTGTATCGCTGATTACCGGCATTGTCGGAGCAATCCCGGAACTGATTGCAGCCGTCCCGCGTATTATCGCGGCCATTGCTGACACGATCCGAAATTATGACTGGGGCAGCATCGGTAGAAACATCGTTCAGGGCTTGAAAGACGGCATTGCCGGAATGTGGGATAACATCAAAAACTGGTTTAATGACAAGGTAAACAGCCTTGTTGGCGGCGTAAAGCGCATTTTGGGCATACACTCCCCGTCTAAGGTATTTGCCGGGATCGGTGGATTCATGGCCGAAGGATTGGGGGAAGGGTTTAGCGATGAATTTGCATCTGTAAAAAAAGACATAGAGGGTGACATGAGTTTTTCTGCTGGATCCATTACGGCAGGAGCAAATATCAGCGGAAACTATGCAAGTGGAGCTTACGGCGTAGCAAGCGGAGGATCCAGCAGAATTATAATGCTGCTTGAACAGTACTTGCCTATGTTGGCAAATATGAAAGTCATCATGGACAGTGGACAGGTTGTCGGTTTGCTTGCCCCAGGCATGGATGAAGAACTGGCCAAAATCAACGCGAGGAGGGCAAGGGCCGTATGATAGGAAAAGTATGCTTTGACGGAAAGGACACTTACACAAAATACGGTCTGCTGCTTGCAAGCAAGTCCATTTCTCTGCCGGAAGTCCGCACGAATATGATCGATGTTCCGGGCCGGGACGGCCTGCTGGATGCGTCCGAAGTGCTGACCGGAGAAGTCACCTATAAGAACCGCACTATTATACTGAATCTCACCGGCGTGGATACGGTGAGCGGCAAGACATGGCCTGCTACGATTTCCGATTTCTGCAACAAAGTCCACGGCAAGTTCGTTAAAATAACATTTCCTGAGGACACCGCCCATTTTTACAGTGGGCGGTGCTCCGTTGGGCAGGTGGGGCTTGTCAAAATGATGCAGACTATCCCGGTCACGGTTGACTGCGACCCGTGGAAATACAAGAACGCAAAAACCACGGTTTCTCGCGATGACCTTAGCACAGCCTACAAACAGCTATCTTTACCCAACGAGCGCCGGCCTGTCATCCCTACTATCACGGTGGCCCAGGACACCACATTGCTTTGGGGCAGCAGCACAATCAACATCAGCGCGGGAGATCATATTTTGCCGGACATCCGGCTTGCGGCTGGAAGCAATACCCTGAAAGCAAAAGTAGCAAGCGGCACAGGTAGCATCACTGTGACATACCAGGAGGCGAGCCTGTAATGTATCAACTCAAATACAAAAACTATATCCTGTATGACCCGCGCCTTGCGGATGAAAAACTAATCGTCCGTGACCCTTCTGTGAAGCTGGCGGTCAGCAAGGCCGGGGAAATGTCCTTTACGGTGGACGCAGAACATCCCTATTTAAGCAATCTTCGCCGCATGAGCGGCCTTGTGGAGCTGCTGGACGGCACTTTTCCTATATATAGGGGAAGAATAACCAGCGATATAAAAGACTTCTACGGGGCGCACAAAATCGAAACAGAGGGCATTATGGCGGTGCTGAATGACAGCATCATACCACCGTTCAACTTTCCAGAGGACTTTACGGAGGACGCTTCCTATAAGGCCGCCGCCGCAAGCGGGAATGTGGTGGAGTTTTTCTTCCGCTGGATTCTGTCACAGCACAATGCGCAGGTGACCGCAGAGCAGCAGATCAAGCCCGGCGTGGTCACCGTGTCCGACCCGAACAATTACATTGCCCGCAGCTCTGAGGAGTACGCCACGGCGATGACCACTATTTCCGATAAGCTGTTCAAATCTTCTCTGGGCGGGAATCTGCTGATCCGTTACGAGGATGACGGCAATTATTTGGACTATTACGCCGCGCTGCCGCTGACAAACACGCAGACGGTGAAATTCGCCGAAAATCTTCTTGACCTGTCCAGCGAGACGGACGGTGCGGACATTTACACCGCTATTCTTCCGGAGGGCAAGGATGGACTGACCATCGGTAATCTGCCAGACGGGGACTTGACGGATGACTTGGTGAAGTCCGGGAAAACCATCTATAGCAAGTCCGGCGTGGCCACATATGGGCGCATTACCCGGCACATCAAATGGGACGATGTGACCGTTGACACCAACCTTCGGGCGAAAGCGAAGGCGGCGCTGGCCGACAATGGCCTGTCCATGCCGGAGACCATCACCTGCAGGGCGGTGGATTTGGGCTGGCGAGAGGGCATCCAGCATTTCCGGGTGGGCAGAATGACCGCCCTTGTCAGTACGCCCCACGGCTACAGCGCGTCATATCCGTTGATGGAGCTGGCCCCGGATATTCTTGACCCCGGCAACACACAGATCACGCTGGGCGCGACCCGGCGCACATTCACCGGCTCACAGATCGATGCAGTGCGGAAAGCCGAGGAAAGCACCTGGCAAGTCCGCACTGACTTAAACAAGAAAATTGAGGACATCGAGCTTACCCCCGGGCCTCCCGGCCCTGCCGGGGCAGACGGCAAGGACGGCACCAATGGCACCAACGGCCTGTCTGTATGGATTACTTACCATGACGACACGACAACACCGGCAAATCCGACTGGAAACGGTACGCTGAACGGCTGGCACACGGACTTGACCGCTTCCGTTGTTTGGATGTCGCAGAAGGTAGCGGCATCGGCTACGGCTGGTGCGTGGGGCGCTCCTATCCGGCTGCTGGGTGAAAAGGGCGAACAGGGAATCCAGGGCGTTCCCGGCGAAAAGGGAGACCCCGGCGCAACTGGCCCCCAGGGGGAGCAGGGTATTCCTGGAGAGAAAGGCGACCCCGGAGAGCAAGGCCCGCAGGGAGTGAAAGGCGATACTGGCGCAACCGGCCCGCAAGGCCCCCAGGGCGTTAAGGGCGCAGACGGTAAGACCTATTTCACCTGGATAAAATACGCCGATTCGCCCACCTCCGGGATGTCCGATAATCCCACCGGGAAGAAGTATATCGGCATCGCCTACAATAAGCTAACGGCCACGGAAAGCACGAATTATGCGGATTATACCTGGTCGCTTATCAAGGGCGACAAAGGCGATAAGGGAGACAAGGGCGCTACCGGCGACACCGGGCCGCAGGGCGAGCAGGGCGTAAAGGGTGATACCGGGGCCACCGGCCCGCAGGGTGTAAGCGTCACCGCCACCACAGTGGAATATTATCTTTCCGCTTCGGATACAGAGCTTTCCGGCGGCGCATGGCAGTCTACGGCACCGGCTATAACGGATGGAAAGTATCTGTGGGGACGCACTAAGATCACCTATTCCAACGGCAAAACGGCCTACACCGGCGCATACTGCATCAGCAAGGCCATGACCGAGAGCGCCGAACCGATTGTAAGCGAGACCCGCACGGCGGTGACAAAGCTTACCCAGGATGTGGACAGCTTCAAGGCTACGGTCTCCGAGACCTACACCGAAAAGTCCAATTTCAACGAGTTCAGGCAAAAAGCTGAGAACGAACTAACCGCCAACAGTACGGCCATAGAGCAGCGGTATACCGAGATCAAGGCCGTGGAGCAGCAAGTCCTTGGCGTAGATGGCAAAGTCACGGATGTGCAAAAAAAGGTCACAGAGACGGCGGGCTATATCCGTACCGGCAAGGTGGCAGAGGATGAATCCGGGAATCCCATCTACGGCGTGAAGATCGGGCAGACCGATACGGCGGGCAATTATAACGCCTTTGCCCAGTTTAGCGCCGGGCGCATTTCCTTTTTTGATGAGGCCGGGAAGGAGATCAGTCACTTCGCGGGCAAGGATTTTTTTGTGGACAGCGGTATCATCGTCCAAAACCTGAATCTTGGTGGCTACGAGCTGCGCCGGAATAAGGGCCTTGGATTCAAGTGGATAGGAGGCTGACAATGGCAACAAGCGGAACCGTAAAAACAAACACAAAATATGGCTCCTATTTTTGGGTCAAGTGGGAGATTAGCGGCAGTCAAGACATAGCCGGTAACAAGACTACCATTTCCTGGTCCTGCGGCCTGAGCCCCGGAGAGCAGTATTACACAAACGCCATAAAAATGAGCGCGGTGGTCATTAACGGTCAAACTGTGTATTCCGGTGGCACATATTCCGACATCACGGATTACAAGGATCGCACCTTTGCCTCCGGCACACTGGATATTTCCCACAACAATGACGGCAGCAAGACATTCACTGTTTCTGCCTTTTCCGGCTGGCTTTACGGGAACGGAGATTATACCGCTTCGGCGGAGAGTTTTGCCCTGCCTGCCATACCCCGGGCGGCTACCATCACATCCGCACCCAACTTTACAGATGTGGACAACCCGGCCATTGCCTATGCCAATCCGGCGGGATCGGCGGTTGCTGCGCTGGATGTGTGCATTTCCCTGACCGGTTCGGCATCGGATATTGCTTACCGAGCCGTCAGCACCAGCGGCGGCAGCTACACCATCCAGCTTACCGATGCGGAGCGGGCCGTGCTGCGCAACAACACGACCTTAACGCGAAAAGTCGTGTTCCTGCTGCGCACCAAGATCGGAAGCACCTATTACTACGACACCGCAGAAAGGACATTTAGCGTCACCAATAATGCGGCCACCCGACCCAGCGAAGCTATTACCGTGGCCCCTGTCAGCGCCCTGTCTGCGCCGTTCAACGCCCTGTATATCCAGGGCAGAACACAGGCCAAAATCACGCACACGGCCAGCGGAAAGTTCGGAGCGACCATAAAGCAATATTCAGCATCCGTAGAGGGTAAAGCCTATTCCGGGAAAACAGCCACCAGTGACGCACTGCAAACGCCGGGCGTGTTGACCATCACCGGCACGGCAACGGACAGCAGAGGGTTTTCCACTACAGCAGCTAAAACCGTCACGGTGCTGGCGTACAATACGCCCTCTGTGGTGCGTAACGGCAACACGGGAAGATTTGTATGCGCACGGTCTACCTCTGGCGGGACAATAAGCGAAGATGGCACGGCGCTTTATGTGGAGTGCTCCAAGTCCTTTTCCTCTCTGGCCAACAATAATAAATGCACATTGCGTCTGCGCTATGCGGCAGAGGGTGGCAGTTGGTCAAGCTGGATCACGCTTTTGGCCGAATCTGCTGGCAATGATTACGCAGGCGTTGTACCCGGTGTCACTTTATCGGTATCGGTGGTATATACCATCGAGATTCAGGCGGTAGACAAGCTGGGTGAGAGCGGTTCGGTGGAAACGCGAATCCCAACATCTGAAATGACCTTCCACCTGGGCGAGAACGGTAAAGCCGTTGGCATTGGGCGGTACGCCAGCGAGAGCGGAGAGAAGCGGCTGGATGTGGCCTGGGATACGCACCTTGAAAAGGGTCTGCAAGTCGGCGGTGCCACAACGTTGGGCGGAAACCTAAGAGGCAAATATCTGACCGGCACATGGCTACAAACCACGGAGGCCACAGACCTGAGCAAAGCACCTCCTAAGATTGCGGTATTGGATAATGCTGGGTGGATTTATTACCGTACATTGGAAGAGCTTCGGGCTGATTTGGGGATCGATGATTATATAGTTGAGCAGGGTACCAAAGGTATTTGGACGTATCGGAAGTGGAATAGTGGCATTGGCGAATACTGGGGAAAAGAGCAAGGCTTTACCTTGGAAACCGGATGGCACCGTAGCCCGGCAGCTCCGTTTACGGTTGTAAACGCAATTGATAGTGTCATTACAGTGACGAATTGGTATGGTAATGACGATAACCGAGACGCCCGTCCCAATATCATTATCTGCGGTGGCATATATAATGACGGAAGCATATCTGTTTACAACCGAAACTATGATGGAACTGCCGGAACCGGTTATAGAGCCTATTATTATGATGTAAAAACTCACTGGAAGTAACCCAACGCTGCAAAACAAACCAAGCCCCAGAGGAGAAAGGAAATTACTGAATGGAAACAATCGTCGTGGCTATCATCACCGGCGGCCTGTCGCTGCTGGGGGTAATTATCACCAGCAACAAGACCACCCGGGATGTGCAGGCCAAACTGGACATGCAGCAGGCCGTAACCGAGACAAAGCTGGAAGAGCTGACTCGGGAGGTGCGGGAACACAACAATTTCGCCCGGCGCGTCCCGGTGCTGGAGGAGCAGATCAAGGTTGCTAACCATCGCATCGCGGATTTGGAACAGTCCCATCAATAATTATTGTGTGTGCCCGACTCGGGCACGGAAAGGAGCAACAAAATGAAAAAGAATTGGAAACAGTGGGTAAAGGCCGCCGCCGTGCGCGCCGTAAAAACCGTGGCACAGACCGCCGTGGCCACCATCGGCACCAGCGCCGTAATGGGCGAGGTGAACTGGGTGATGGTGGGCAGCGCCTCTCTGCTGGCGGGCATCCTGTCCCTGCTCACCAGTGTGGCGGGCCTGCCGGAGGTGTCCGAAGGGGGTGATGTCAATGCCTAAAGTATTTCTTTCTCCCAGCAACCAGTACGATAACCGCTATGCCTACGGTGACACTACCGAGGGCGTACAGTGCGGCAAGATCGCCGAGGCTTGCAAGGCCGCCCTGGAGCGCAGCGGCGTGACCGTGAAGCTGATGCATGACGAATCCATGCAGGAGAAGTGTCAGGCATCCAACGCCTTCGGTGCCGACCTCCATGTGCCCATCCACACCAACGCCTTTAACGGCACGGTGAGCGGCACGCGGATGTTCTACTATGCCGAGGGCGGGGAAGGTCAGAAGGCTTGTAAGGCCATTTTTGCCCGGCTGGCCCCTGTCACCCCCGGCACCAGTGAGAGTATTCGGGCAGATGCCTCCCTCTACGAGGTGCGGGTGCCCAGCGCCCCTACGGCCTATATCGAGTGCGAGTTCCACGATAACCCCACCGCGTCTAAGTGGATCGTGGAAAATACCGGGCTTATCGGGGAGACCATTGCCCGGGGTATCTGCGACTACTTCGGTGTGACCTTCCGGGAAAAGGAGCAGGCCCAGCCCGCCAAGTCCGTGGACGAGGTTGCCCGGGAGGTGATCCGCGGTGAGTGGGGCAATGGCTCCGACCGCCGCCAGCGCCTGGAGGCAGCGGGGTATGACTACGACACCGTACAGAATCATGTAAACGCTATCCTGACTGGCGATGCGCCGGAGCAGCCCACTCCTGCCGAGCCGGTAGAGCCATCCCCCGAGCCGGAGCAGCCCGCCACCGATAAGCTCTACCGCGTCCAGGTCGGCGCATTTGCCGTCCGCGAGAACGCCGAGAAGATGCTCCAGCGCTTGAAAGACGCTGGCTTCGATGGCTACATCCGAGAGGGGTAAAATAATCCACTGGAGGGCGCAGAGGACACCGCTACGCCGGCCTCACGCCCGTGCATAAACATCCGCACCTCCACGGCACACCGTGGGAAATGATAGATCAGCACAAAAGGATCCGCAAAAAACTATCCACTATGGCACCATGCCGCGCCACAGAAACAATCCGTGCGGTAGGGCTACCGGAAGACGAGGAAACCTGTGTAATTGACGTAGACATTTTTGGCCGCACCTGCGTACAGACGGCGGCAAAACTACATATCAGCGTAGATGGATTTTACAAATTGCGCCGCCGCGCATACCAAAAACTGGCGGATGCATTCAATTCCTAAAAATAGCCGCGCCCTTTTTGGGTGCGGCTATTTTTCGTTTTTGCACACAACGAGAAACTAATTAAAGAGGGAAAGAAGAAGCTTAATTATTGCAGAATCAAGGCAGAATCCGGGCAGTTTATCTGCCCGGATTTCTTTTATTATAGAGGCAAGGAGGCGGGAGTATGTACGAGCGCTTAATCAAATGCGGGTTTACCGCGCAAATGGCGCAGGATATTTGCATTCTGTACGCAGACGATCCCCAGGGGCTTTTAGCGTATGTGGAAATTGCTGAAAGCCTATATAGGGATTGCAATCATGTATAAATATTTTAATCCAAATCCCTGCGGGAAAAACGTGTCCGATTGCACTGTCCGTGCGATCTGTAAGGCCACGGGAAAGGATTGGGGCGACGTGTACCTCCGGCTGTGCATGCAGGGCTACTTGGACGGTGACTTGCCCAATGCAAACGCCTGTTGGGGCGCGTATCTGCGGTCCTTAGGCTACCGGAGATACATCATACCGGACACTTGCCCGGACTGTTACACGGTCGGCAGGTTTGCCGATGATCACCCGCACGGGACTTATATTCTCGCCCTCTCTGGGCATGTAGTGTGCGTTCAGGACGGGATTATCTATGACAGCTGGAACAGCGAGAACGAAACCCCGCTTTATTTCTGGGACAAAGAAACGGAGGAATGAACATGGCATATCCCTATTTCAACCCCTATTATCCGCAGCCGATGCCAGACAACCTCATGCAGATGCGGCAGATGCAGCAGCCACAGATGCAGCCCATGCAGCAGCCTATGTCGCAGCCAGTGCAACAGAACCCCATCGCACAAGGCGGCGTACAGTGGGTAAGCGGCGAGCAGGAGGCAAGAGGTTATCTCATCGCGCCAAACTCTGCCGTAGCGTTGTGGGATTCCACCGCCCCCACCGTTTACCTCAAGCAGGCAGACGCAAGCGGAAAACCGACGCTCAAGATTTACGACCTCGTGGAGCGCACAGAAACGGCCTCTAACGCGCCGCAAAAGCCGGGCGTGGAATTTGTCACCCGCGAGGAGTTCGACCGTCTGGCGGCGCTTGTGGGCGAAATAAAGGGTAAGAAGAAGCACAAGGTAGAGGAGGACGATGACGATGACTAATCCGTTCATGGCCGCGCTGGGCGGCGGGCAGATGCCCGGACCGGTAGGCCAGTTCCAGCGCATGATGCAGCAGTTCAACCAGTTCAAAGCAAATTTCAAGGGTGACCCCAAAGCGGAGGTCGAAAAGCTCTTGCAGAGCGGTAAGCTGAACCAGCAGCAGCTCAACCAGCTTCAGCAGATGGCAAAGCAGTTTCAAAGTCTGATGCAGTAAGCAAACAAATTAGCAAAGAGTTTGCTTATTTACAGGAATCTTATCGTGGCCACGATTTGATGAATAAAAATTTTTCAAAGGAGTGATACTATGTCTCTTTCTGACGGCGGCGTTCAGGCCACTATGCCTGTTGCGCCTACCGGCATGATGAACAGCGGCTTTGGTGGCTTCGGCGGCGATGGCGCGTGGTGGATCATCATTCTTTTCCTGTTTGTGTTCTGCGGCTGGGGCGGCAACGGCTGGGGAAACAACGCCGGCAATTCCGGCGGCGTGGTCGACGGCTATGTGCTGACCTCTGATTTTGCCAATGTCGAGCGCAAGATCGACAGTGTAAATCAGGGCCTTTGCGACGGATTTTACCAGCAGGCGCAGCTTGTCAACGGCACTAACATGGCGATGGCAAACGGCTTTGCACAGGCCGAGTTGTCCCGCAGCAACCAGCAGGCGGCGCTTATGCAGCAGCTCAACGCCATGCAGATGCAGGCCGCAAATTGCTGCTGCGAGAATCGCGCGGCTATCGCGCAGGTGCGCTATGACATGGCGACGCAGGCGTGCGACACGCGCAACACCGTGCAGAACGCCACGCGCGACATCATTGACGCGAACAACCAGAACAGCCGCGCCATCCTCGACTTCCTGACGCAAAGCAAGCTGTCTGACCTCCAGACCGAGAATCAGAATCTGAAACTGGCGGCATCTCAGGCCGCGCAGAACAACTATCTGATCTCGCAGCTGCGTCCGTGCCCTTCCCCAGCCTACATTACCTGTAACCCGTGGGCGGGCAGCGGTTACGGCGGCTGCGGCTGCAATCAGGGCTGCGGCTGCTGACAACTGCATAGCATAGCTTTTTGTTGACGATTTTGTTGACGTCAACAAAATGTTCGGCCCCGTGCCGATACTACGACAACGCGGCGGGGCAATAGCTCCGCCGCTTATTTTAACTGAGAAAGGAATGATTTTAATGGCAGAATTTACTTCTGCGGCAATTCAGACCGTTGCTGCTGGGCAGAACGTTCCCCTGACGGAAACTGCGATCAACAACAAGCCCTGCATCGTGCATCGTCAGGGCGCAGGCATTGTCACGCTGCGCGGTCTCACCAGTCAAAACCGCGCTCTGTTTAGGGTCTCCTATGGCGGCAACATCGCCATTCCAACCGGGGGCACGGTCGAGGCAATCTCGGCGGCACTTGCCATCAACGGAGAGCCGCTGACCAGTGCAACGGCGACTGTCACGCCTGCGGCGGTAGAAAACTACTTTAACATTTATGTTTCCGCACAGGTCTGCGTCCCGAAAGGCTGCTGCCTGACGATCGCAATGGAAAACACCAGCACTCAGGCCGTCAACTTCGCGAACTCGAACCTGACGGTTGAAAGAATCGCGTGAAAGGAGAATGAACATGAATATGAAAGCAATGTATGACCTGCGCGATATGCTGTGCAAGGAACTGGACGAACTGGCGCGCAAGGGCGAACTGGGCGCGGGTGATCTGGAAATCGCCCACAAGCTGGTCTCCACCATCAAAAACATCGACAAGATCGAAATGATGGAGGATGACGGATATTCCCGCGACGGGGACTATTCTCGCCGCTATTCCCGCGGCGATTATGACCGTGATATGTCCAATGCGAGACGCGGCTCGCACTATGTGCGCGGACATTACAGCCGTGCGGATGGCGCGGAGCATCTGCGCACCCAGCTAAACGACATGATGCGGGAAACTGATGACGAGCGCGTCAGGGATGCCCTGCGCCGCGCTGTCAGCCTTATGGAGAATTAAAGGGGGATTCCCCATGATCGATGAAACCGAGCTGAAACTATGGATCGCACGGCTGGAAACGGAAGAGTCAAGCTGGCCCAATTATGAGAAACTGGCGGCGCTCTACATTATCCGTAACGAGCACGGCGGGGAGCAACTGCAGGCGAAAGCGCCCCCAATGCTGTATTCCGCAGAGCCTGCGCCGGCCAAGACAATAAAACCCTCCGGCAGTGAATTTTTGGAAGCGGTCGGGAATGTGGCGCAGGATAGGGCGTGGGAGGTCATGGACGAGCTTATGGACACCCTAAAAATCGTCAATGAGAAAGCTTATAACAGCGTCCTAAAAAAACTAACCTAAATCGCTACTACTAACACATTACTAACAAAGTTAATCTTGGCAAAAATAAAAAGTCCGGGAACCCTTGAGATTCCTGGACTTTTTGGTGCGCGGTACAGGACTTGAACCTGTGACCCCATGCACGTCAAATATACCCGTTCTGAATATATAAGCACAAAAGTTAATAAAAACAACAGCATTTGTTGCGATTTTGCAACTTTTAGCCGAGTAATTTTGCACAGTCCTGCCTTGGCTCTCGTCGGTAACTAACAAACTACTAACAAATTTTCGCCTTTTTAACGGCCTGCACCAATTCCTCCGCTGACGTATGGACATATATATTTGCGGTAGTGGAGTAGTTGGCGTGGCCGAGGATCCTCTGTAGCGTCTCCGGAGCAATCCCCGCTTTTCTCGCCCAGCTCGCATAGGTGTGCCGGGTGGAGTGCGGCGTTTTGCGCTGGATTTTTAATTTTTCCAAAAGCGGGTAATAATCCCGGCGGCGGAAGTTTGCTGGGATTTTTTCCCCAGCATAGCCGGATATGAGCAGCGGGCCGGTGGCCTTATTTGCAAAATAGGCAAAGTATGGGAGCCCTTCGGGGCGGATTGGTATAATCCTGTTCCGCCCGGCTTCCGTCTTTTCGCCTCCGATCACATAATCTTTGTGATAGTCTTTAGTCGGGAGGGAAAACAACTCCCCTATGCGCATGCCTGTGTAAATCAGCATGAGGATAATTTTTGCGGTGTCGCTGCCGTCCGCCTCCAGCTTGCTTATTTCAGCATCGGTAAATGTTTCTTTTTCTTTTTTTGTGTTTTCGGGGAGCTGGACGAATTTTGCAAAATTTGTTGTGATGATCTCCTCGCGCATGGCCCATGTGGACATCTGCGTTATGAGCTGCTTATACTTGGACACAGTGCTATGGGATTTATGCATATGGGCATCCAGCACGCCTTGGAAATCTGCCGTTTTTAATTCCCGGAACTTCCGGTCGTGCAGCGGCGCAAAAATTTTAAATGCGCCGTCATAGCCCTCTATACCGATTGGCCCTATTTTTTTGTAATGCTCCACTTTCCAAGCGTCGAACACTTGGGCAAAGGTCATGTTGTACCTCTCCGTTAAATCCTTGCCTGCAAGACGTTCCAGCACCGCTATAGCATCTTTTTTGGTGGGGTAATATCCTATAATGATTTTTTGCTTTGCGGCCACCCAGGGCCTGCGGCGGCGCCCGGCGAGCTTATACACCGTCCCGGTTCCATTGGCCCTCCTCATTGCTTTTCCCATTTTTATCCTCCTGCCCTATATTTTTATCGGTTTGATGGTGCCTGTAATATCGCAGCGAATTAATCAGCGCAGCAATGATTACTCCGACGCCTACCGCAAGCAGCGCAAATAGCATCCAGCCGAGTGATGTAATCTTCCCGTTGCGGATAAGCCCTGTGTGCGGGACGCTTGAGTCAAACGCCAAATATCCAAATATTATGGATACGGCAATTGACAGCGAAAGCGCCAGGATATACACCCAAATTTGCAATACTCGCTCCTTTTTTTCATGCTTTGCCACTGATCCGGTCAGTTGCTCCATGCCGCCCTCCAAGTGTGCAATGCGTAGGGCTGCGCTATGCTTTGCATCTGCATCGGCCATTGCTCTGTGTGCCTCTGCCAGCTGCTCCTCCGTGGTTGGTCTCTTTACGATACCAAAATACTCATCTATAGACACACCGAGGGCGGCGCATATAAGTCCCATTTTGTATAGGCTTGGATCCTTTGACGACGCAGAAAAGTAATTGCTGATCGTGGACGATGACAGATCTGTTAAATCGGCTAAGTCTTGCGTGGTAAGATGCTGGTACTCCTTTGCCTCTCTGCAAATATCCTGCAAAGTTTTTTCCATTCCTTTCCCTCCTGCCTTATTTCGGGCAAACCTCTCCGCTTATTTTTATCGGCTAATCGTATATTATCCGGTTTTTGGGTTGACTTGCCAAACATTAAACTGATACTGTGGGTATGCGGCCAAGAGCCGATGACGGCGATAGGCGGCAAAAAATCCCCACCGTCCGGTGCGGGGGCGGTGGGGATAAAATATACAGCATCCCCATAGGCAAACACTCCCAAAAAAATATTTTTTCAATTTGTTGCACACATCTATGCAACAATCGGGACTTTTTCGCAATAGGTAGAGATGTATAAATAGTATTATACTCTTAATCTTCAAAAAATCAAATTAAGAAGGGGAAAGAAAATGGGGGACTTTGCAAATGCTCCGATTTATTGTATAATTAATGGAGCCAGCCGGCATACGCAATGCGACATCGAAAATTTGAGGGATATAGCTCTTGATAAAATTAGCTTACTTCCGGATGACGCTTGTGCCGAAATTCTTCTTATGTTAAAAGAAAACGGATTCTACAACTGAAATGAGGAGGCGAAAATTTGACATGAAACAGGCACCGAATATGTGGTTTTCAAACGCTAAAATTGTAAATGCAATAAATCTTTGTATGGAGATGATTGCAAAAGCCGGCCTTACCGAAAGCGATGCGGAATATGTTCCGGCTTGCTTGTACCAGGCAATTAAGGCAAGCAACCAAATCAGCATGGGTAGAGCTGCTTTTTCCCCACAAAAATTTGAAGTCGAAGAAGAAGACGGGGGCTACAAAATTACACCTCCGGAACTTGGGCCATTGCTTTTTCAATAACAGCTGTGGCCACACCTTTTGAAATGGTTTCAATTACGGACAGGGATACCGATCCAATGGCGCCTAATACTTTTTTCGTCTTTGCCCAGTTCTTTTTTTCTTCGATCGATGCGATAAACTCGTGTCCTTTGGGAGTTACATAGTATATTTTCGGCGTGTCACCATGCCTAAAATTTTCAAGCGGGTCAAAGCGGAAATCAGATGCCAAATAACCGCTTTCGACAAGCTGGATAATATGATAAATTAGCTCTCCTGCATCGTATGAATTTAGCGGTGGGAGTTTACGCATTTCGCTTGTGTACAGGACATGGTAAGATGCCCCTAATAAATTCCCGACATCATCGGTTTTGATATATGTGTATTTTTCGCAAAATAACATAATATCTCGAATACAATCGGGATTTAGTTTCATAGGTTGCCTCCTGTAATTATTCCATTTCTTGTAGTTTTTTTGTGGCTTCGTTTATAATTGCAAGCAATGCGGCGCGATCATTAGTGGCGCTGATAAAATTTGATACAGCTTCCCTCCCGCCCTCGATCTCCGGATCGGGGGCTTTTTTTGCGCCCTGCGAAGCTGCGGGGGCGGCTACATCGTCCGGCATAATGTCCTCTACGGAAACGCCGAGATATTCGGCAATAGCGGGAAGACGAACATTTGACGGCTTAGTTTTCCGCGTGTTCCATTGGCTATAAATGCTATTTGATAGCCCTAATGCGCGGCTTAAGTCGGCTCCATTTTTGCCCTTTTTACTCAAGTAAAAGTTGATTTTGTCTATAGCGTCCATTTGCACCTCGTATATATTGTGCAGTTCGCCGAAACTAATAAAAACTAATAGAAGGTGGTTGACTTATAATTTCTAATTAGTTATAATGAGAATCGGCGGGAGGCAATACAAAACCAAGCCCCCCTGCACTTAGCGGACTGCGGAAAATATTAAGGGTTGTTGGCACTTCCATAATACCACAGTTTGCTAAGTTGTCAAGTAAAACTTAGTTTTTGTTGATTGCGGAGAGGGAAAGCCGCCCAGATACCGTAACCCGTATTCAACCTTAAAAACTAAGCAAGAATCAAACTGGAGGTGACAGAATGAGTTTTCGCAGCGCTCGGTTGGCCGCTGGGCTAAGTGTCCGGCAGGTCATCGAGAAACTAAAGGTGACGGATGCGGCGGTTTACATGTGGGAGACCGGCACGCAGGCACCGAGGGCCAGCCGCTTGCCGGAGATCGCCGAGCTGTACGGCTGCACGGTGGACGAGCTGTTGAAGAAGGAGGATGACAAATGATCGAAACCATGACGCTGCACCAGGCATCGAAGTATCTTAGAGATAAAGGCTTGAGCCTTTGTTCTGACACTCTGGCCGACGGTCTGGAGCAGGGCGTGTATCCTTTCGGCGTGTGCATCCGAACTGACCGTAGCCGGGTATTTCAGATTTTCAAAAAGAAGCTGGATGCGTGGATTGCGGAGCGGGAGGAGTAAACATGGACGGTTACACATTGACGCTGGTCATCATCGGGGTCGCAACGGTCAGTTATTGGTTTGTGCGGCTGGTGGACAAGCTGGACAGACCCGGCAAGTGAGAATTTGGGAGGAATGAAGATGCAAAGACATTACTACGCCATCGTGGCTGAAAGGTGCGGCGTCCGGGTAATTATGCGTTCGGAGTGCGATGTGGCCGAGGTGGGCGACCTGGTTAGCGGCAGCAATAAGGCAACCGTATATTCCGGGTACAAGGTCATTACAGGGCCGCACTTTGTTCTGTGCGGAACCAGTGAGGACGATTTCCTGAACGCCCTGTATGCGGGGGATATTCCCCAGGTTTCCAAGGTCACCCGGGATGTGTGGATGCTGGAGCCGGAAAAGGAGGATGCATCTGATGTGGACATCTGACCCGGTATGGGACGCGGAGTGCTACGCCGCAGAGCAGGACAGGCAGACCGACCGGCGCCCCGTGTGCGACTGCTGCGGGGAGCCGATCCAGGAGGATTGTGCATTGCATTACAAGGGCTTTTGGCTCTGTGGCGAGTGCGTCAGCAACAATGAGGAGTATATCGAGGAGGCGTGGGAATGAGCGATAACGGAGGAAAAGGAATGCTTAAATCATTTGATGAACTTGTAAAACTGGATGTGCGTCCTTACTGCGATGTGCGGGATGCAAAGGACGAGAGTGGGAAAATAATTAAAGTCCCCTATCTGAGCTGGGCAAAGTGTGTGAAACTGCTGCACGAAAACGGCGCGGAATCCGTTTGGTATGCGCCCGTTGAATGCCCGGAAACAAAGACCTATCTTTGGCCGCAGGCAAAAGTAGTCACGAGCAAGGGGCGGGAAACCGAGTGCTGGTTTGTGCGGGTGCTGATCCACATTGACGGCATGGAATACACCTATGACACCCCGCTGCTGAACGGATCGCTTGTTGTATACACCGATACGCTGAACCAGCTCCGCATAAACAATGCCTTGGCGAGAGCATTTGTGAAGGGCGTGGCCGTCCGCACGGGGCTTGGATTTGACTTATGGGCAGAGGGAGATACCGACGATGGCGAGGACGATTTGAGCCGCCATAGCATTTGGGCAATAAAAGAGCGGCTGGAAAGGCTTATCACCATCAAGGAAAAGAACGGCCTTGACCACCGAGATTTGCTGGCCAGTGTTGGCATTAGCGACAAGCAGCTAAATAACCTTATGGGATATTTCGCGACGATTGACAAGCTTGAAAAGGCGGTCAGCAAACTATGATACGGAACCACGATAGGAGCGGATGGTTTGGAGCGTCGGACACGGCTGTGATTATGGGATCGTGGGGCACAGAAACATTCCGCAGATGGTGGGCTGTAAAGCTTGGTATTCGGCAAGACCATTTTTCCAATGCGGCGATGCAGGCCGGAACGGCATACGAACACAAGATACTGGATGCCGCGAATGTCCAAACGAGAGATAGGCAGATAAAAGTGCGCCGTTTGCGGCTGCGCGTGAATTACGACGGGGAAACCCGCGACATGATACACGAGGTCAAAACGCACAGCAAGCCCGTTTTTAAGGTCACCAAGGGATATTGGATGCAGTGTCAAGTGGAGATGTACGCCAGCGGATGCGGAATCTTTAGAAAGCGGAAAGCCTGCCAAATCATCGCATATCGGATGACACCGGCGGAATATGAGAATTTTTTCCTTTCGATAGACATGAATAGGCTTTCCGCTCACAAGGTCGAGTATGACAGAGAGTGGGTAGAATCGCAGTATCTCCCACGCCTGAGATATTTGGCAAAATGCTTAAAGCGCGGGAAGTGGCCGCAGTTAGAGGAGGTAATATGCAGCAAGTAACCGTTGATGCCGCCAGGTGGCAGCAGGACAGCGACGGGGCGTGGCTGTGCCTTCGGGTGCAGTCCCCCCGGGCGGCAATGGCCGTGTGTGACGAGCTGCAGCCGGACAAGCAGTATGTGGCGCAGATCAAGCGCAAGGGCAGGAGCCTTGACGCAAATGCGTATGCGTGGGTTTTGCTGGACAAGCTGGCGGCGCACTATGGGATTCCGAGGAATGATGTGTACCGGGATGAAATCAAGATCATCGGTGGCGTAAGCGATGTTCTGTGCATTGTATCAAAGGCGGCGGATGAGTTCTGCCGAAAATGGGAATCCAAGGGAACGGGCTGGATGGCAGAGCAAGGTCCCAGCAAAATTCCCGGCTGCGTGAATGTGACCGTCTGGTACGGCTCCAGCACCTACGACACAGAGCAGATGTCACGACTTATCGACCAAATTGTTGCCGATTGCAGGGAAGCAGACATCGAGACGATGACCCCGCAAGAGCTGGATTCCCTGAAATCTCGCTGGGGCGAAGCCCAGCCGCTGGGAGGTGATAAAGGTGACTGACAATAGACGGTGTTTTCTCTGCGGCAGAAATGGCGCAAGTGACCCGCTGGACCTGCACCACATATTCCCGGGCCCTTACCGCAAGAAAAGTGAGAGATACGGCCTTGTGGTGTATCTGTGCCATAACAGGTGCCATATTTTCGCGAAAACCGCCGTACACAACAACGCCTTAAAAATGCGGCAGCTGCAAAGATACGGCCAATTAAGGGCCATGCGGGAGCAGGGCTGGACAGAAGAAGATTTCATAAGGGAGTTTGGGAAAAACTACCTGGAACAGGAGGAAAAGAATGCTGAATAAAATTTTTATTATGGGCCGCTTGACCCGGGAACCGGAGCTGCGGAGGACACAGGGCGGTAACGCCGTTACCAGCTTTGCGCTGGCTGTGGACCGCGACTTCAAGAGCGCGGACGGCACCAAGGAAACGGACTTCATCGATGTGGTTGCCTGGCGCAATACAGCGGAGTTCGCCGCTAAGTATTTCACCAAGGGCCGCATGGCTGTGGTGGATGGCCGCTTGCAGATGCGGGACTGGACGGATAAGGAGGGTAACAAGCGCCGCAGCGCGGAGGTGGTGGCCGACAATATCTACTTCGGCGACAGTAAGCGCGAGGATGCGCCGGCCGGGAATTCCGCTCCCACCTTTGAGGAAATCGAGGACGACGACGGCGACCTTCCGTTTTAAGGCGGTGTCACAATGGCAAGAAACTATGCTGCACTCCCCTATGATTATTTAGAGGAGATGGAAGCGCTCAACGATGCAGAGTTCGGTCGGCTAACGCGGGCATTGCTGGCATACAGCATGACGGGAGAGCAGATAGCGCTCTGTGGCAATGAGAGATTTTATGCCAAGCGCGTGATGGCACAGGAAGATCGCTTTAAGGCAAGCTATGATGGTATCTCTGCCACCCGGAGTGAAGCGGGCAAGGCCGGGGCCGTTGCGAGATGGCAAAATAGCAAACGCATTTTTGCTAATGGCAAAAATAGCAAAGCCACATTTGCTAATGACAAAAATGGCAATACCGAAACCAAAACCGATACCGAAACCAATACCCCGCTATCTGACGATAGCAAGGGGGATAAACGCGCGAAGCGCTTCGTTCCCCCAACGCTGGAGGAAGTTCGTGCCTATGTGGCTGAGCGCCATTCTCCGGTAGACCCGCAGAGATTTATCGATTTTTATGCGTCAAAGGGCTGGATGGTCGGGAAAAACAAAATGAAAGACTGGAAAGCAGCCTGTCGGAATGCCGAAAAGTGGGACGAGTGGGAATACTCTGCGCAGAAATCGACAAAATCAATGCCGACCGCCACGAATTCCGAGCAGATGAAGCGCAGCGTGGAAGAATACATGGACTGGTAGGAGGGGGGAACGGAGATGAAGCACCTCGGCGATATTACGAAAATCAACGGCGCAGAAATTGAAATCGTGGATGTTATCACGGGCGGATCGCCGTGCCAAGATTTGAGCATTGCGGGAAAACACGCCGGATTGGCCGGCGCAAGGAGCGGATTGTTCATGGAACAGGTCCGCATCGTGAAGGAGATGAGACAACGTGACAGAGCGAACGGACGGACAGGTGACATGGTTCGACCTCGGTTTATGGTCTGGGAAAACGTGCCCGGAGCTTTCAGCAGCAACAAAGGGCGAGACTTCGCGGCAGTCCTCGAAGAGATCATCCGCATCGCAGAACCGGAAGCCCCCGATATTGAAGTGCCTGAAAAAGGCTGGCCAACTTGGGGGGGATACCACGATGAAGTGGGAGGACGATGGAGCGTGGCTTGGCGAGTGCATGACGCGCAACACTGGGGAGTCCCCCAACGCCGCCGTCGTATCTCGGTTGTCGCAGATTTTGGAGGAGACACCGCAGGAGAAATACTCTTTGAGCGCAAAAGCGTGTCAAGGCATCCTGCGGAGAGCGGAACGGCGCGGGAAAGACTTGCCGGAGCTGCTGAAAGCGGTTTTAATCCGGCAGTCGCAAGGAGCCTTACCGCAAGAGCGGACGGAAGCCCATGCGCCGACAGAGGCCCAAACATCGTATGCAGTCCGCATCAGGGGGGCTGTGACGGAGGAGGAAAAGGCACTTTAGTTCAGGAGGACAAGAGCGGGACGCTCGGCACCGGCAACGACCAGACGATTTTCTGCCTTGCAACACAGCAGGGCGGCGCAGAACTTCGGTCAGACGACCGAGCGCCCACACTGACCGCTGCGGCGGGCATGAGTGGGAACAACCAGCCGGTTGTATGCGCCGGTTTTGAAGCAACGCCTATAAACCTGATGGTGGCTACGCGCAGCAAAGCGTTAGGGCGCGGAACAGGATTTGGCGTAGGGCAACCGGGTGACCCAGCTAACACCATTTCTGCCGCACATTCGCATGGCGTATTTGCAACGGCTATCCCCATCAACGACAAAGCCACAAGATGGCAGGGCGGTGGCGAGAGCCGCAACCACGACGGCAGCGGAAACGGTCTTGGCATTGGGAAAGAGGGCGACCCGTCCCCTACACTGACCGCTGGAGACCGCCACGGGGTAATGTGTATGAACCCGTGGGACGCGCAGAGTGCGCGCGTGTATGACCAGGATGGCGTATGGCACAGCCTGAATGCCAACGAAAACGGTGGCATGGCGCGGGACAGCGTACTGTGCGCCGGGTTTAAGGCCGGACAGGGCGCACAGGCGGGCGGCATCGGGTACAGTGAGGAAGTGTCGCCCACGCTGGGGGCGGCACCCAGCGGGACGAACCAAACCCCGGCGGTGGTTGCACTGGATATGTCGCACGCCTGCGATGTCATCCGCGACTGCGGCGAGATCGTTCCGAGTTTGCAAGCCCGTATGGGAACAGGCGGAAACCAAGTGCCGCTGACATATCAAATGCAAGGGTTCGGAGATTACCGCGCCGGAGAGGTTGCAAGCAGTTGCAAGCAGCGGGACTTTAAGGACAGCACAGACCTTGTTTGTGCTGTTGACTGCCGGAACTTCCGAGAGGGCGGCGAAACAAACGGGACTTTGCAGGCAAAATCAAACGGCGGAATCAGCTACAATTTGCAGAACACCGTGAGAACGGGCATGATTGTGCGACGCCTTACCCCGATGGAGTGCGAACGGCTGCAAGGTTTCCCGGACGGATGGACAGACATTGGCGAGTGGCGCGACAGCAAAGGCAAAGTGCGCAAGCCAAGCGACAGCCCGCGCTACAAGGCACTGGGTAACTCCATCGCCCTGCCCTTCTGGGACTTCCTGGCAAAGCGTATCAGTGCGCAATATCTTCGCCCTGTTACGATGGGTAGCCTGTTTGACGGTATCGGCGGCTTTCCGCTGGTGTTCGAGCGGCACAACGGAAAGGGAACTGCGCGCTGGGCAAGCGAGATCGAGGAATTTCCTATCGCCGTGACGAAACTGAGATTTGGGGAGGATTGACATTGCGGAACGAAGCTTTGTTTTCCAGCGATAAGAATTTCTGGGAAACGCCGCAAAAGTTGTTTGACGAGCTGGATGCGGAGTTTCATTTCACGCTGGACGCTGCCGCCAGTGACGAAAACCACAAGTGCGCGCGGTATTTCACGCAAAACGATGATGGTTTGCGGCAAAATTGGGAGGGCGAAACGGTGTTTTGTAACCCGCCCTACGGGAACAAGGAAACCGGACTGTGGACGGAAAAATGCTACCGCGAGGGACAGAAGCCGGGGACAACGGTTGTTCTACTGATTCCGGCGCGGACAGACAGAGCCAGCTTTCACGACTATGTTTTGGGTAAGGCGGAAATTCGATTCCTGCGAGGTAGGCTGAAATTTGAGCTGGACGGAAAGCCGATGGGAACGGCGCCGTTTCCCAGCATGATTGCCATTTGGCGAGGAGGAATGACATGACCACATTACGCATGATTCCCGGCATTACATACACCCGGAAAAATCTTGAAGCATTGACTGGGATGACGGATAGAGCGAACAGGCACATGATCCGAGCCCAGCGGCGGCAAGGGGCGCCCATTGTGGCTCTGCCGGATGGCGGGTATAAACTGGCGGAGACGGACGAGGAGAAGAAGATGCTCCTTGCCATGTACCGCAAGCGGGCACTGGACGAGCTGGCCACATACAGCATGCTTGCAAAGGCCATGCAGGTGCCTGGACAGATGACCGTGGAGGAGCTGCTGGAGAGAGCGAGGGGCGTATGACGGTATACATGCGAGTGAGCCGGGACAAGTATGAGCTGCCGGAGGCGGTGTCTGATTCCATCATTGAGCTTGCCAATATGTGCCATATTAACTGGCGTTCTATCTACAAGGCAGTATACAACAGCGGCAGACGGTACAAAGGACGGCCCGGCTATGTGGCGGTGTCCATTGAGGATGGGGCGGAAGATGATTAAGATAACCATCCCGATGCCGCCCGTCACAAAGAAAAACCATATGCGGATCATGCGCAACAAAAAAACGCGGAAGCCGTTTATCATGCCGTCCGAGCAGTACCAGGACTACGAGGCGGAAGCTGTATGGCACTGCAAAAAGGCCAGAGTGCAGCGCCCCATTGAGGAGCCTGTGGAGGTCAAATGCCTGTTTTATATGCCTACCCGGCGGCGAGTGGATCTGACAAATCTGCTGGAATCCATCGATGATGTGCTGGTAATAGCCGGTGTGCTCAAGGACGACCACAGCGGCATTATCGTTAGCCACGACGGGAGTCGGGTGCTGTACGACAAGCAGAATCCCCGCACGGAGGTGTACATAGCCGACTATGAATGATTTTGATTACGACTGCATGCAGAAAAAACGCATAGCGATGGGTGCATTTGCACACATCAACAGAAAACGCGGTGGGTGTTCGCTCCCCAGCGACACCCTCACCGAAAAGCAGAGGAAGGAGAAAAACGGAGAAGTGAAAAGCTATAATATCACGCGGCCTATGCCGTGGCATGAATTTAAGGCTATGCCGGAGGATCTGAAGCGTGAGTTTTTCCGCAACATGCAATCTTTCGGTGGTACGGCCAAATGGCTGGCGGAGGAAATGGGCGCATCCGCTCAAACAATTATAGCCTACGCCGAAAGGGTAGGCGCACCTTTCCGGCGCGGCGGAAGAAACGCGGGGATGTGGCAGCGTAAAATCATGGAGTGGGCTAACGTGGATGCGGTGGCCGTACATACGGCAGATGCGCTGGTTGAGGGAAGCCGCATCATCTCCGATGCGCCAAAACCCGAAAAGCCGAATACCGGCGTAAAGCTGCTGCATGCCCGGCTGGAGATGAGCGGAGACCGGGAAGCCTTGCTGGCGAATCTGCGGGTATTGCTGCCGGATGAAGGGCAGGTGACGGTGGAATGGTGAAAAGAAGCGTGTTAATCGCGGCGCTGCTTGTAGCAATCTTGGGGGCCTTGGGCATTGCGTCTGCCACAGAGGACAGCGGGCAAACGCCGGAGACTGTAGTTGTGCCGCCGGGGGTGGTTCTGCCCCGCGATGAGCCGCAGGAGACCCAGGAGACGCGGACATGCGTATTTACCGTAACGGCGTACTGCCCCTGTGAAAAATGCTGTGGGGCGTATGCAAATGGCTACACAGCCACCGGCGCAAAAGCCACACAGGGCGTGACAATCGCCGCAGACCCAGATGTGCTGCCGATGGGGACAGAAATCGAACTGGACGGCCATACATACACCGTGCAGGACACCGGCGGCGCCATTGCTGGGAATCGGCTGGATCTGTATTTTGACAGCCACGATGATGCACTCCAATGGGGCGTGCGGGAAAAGATCGTGAGGTGGGCCAGATGAAAAGCCCCTGCGTAAAAGATTGCCCGGACAGGCTCCCATGCGGGGCCTGCCGGAAGAGCTGCGAGGCGTTCCGGGCGTATGAGGCCAAGCGGCTGGAGGAAAAGCCCTGGGTGGATCAAGCCAACACCGTCGCCCGGGAGCGCTATGTGCGGCAGAGCGCGAGGTTTGCAAAGGCCGGGAAACGACACATGAGATAGGGGGTTGACAATATGGATGCGGCAAAAGATATGCTGGAGGGCAGCGTATGAGCATTTATGTCAACTTTGACCACTTGATTGACTATCTCAGGGAGGTTCGCAAAAACCGCAGCGTCAATATTTCACCATACATGGACAACGCTTTGCTTAATGTTCAGCAAATGTTAGAACTCGATGTGTACAACCCTATATTGTTTGATTATGTTGAAATTGGGAACTGCGATGGTTGTGCGTGGAAGGGCTTACGGCATCAGAGGTGTTCGTGTTGCCGTAGGAATAGATCATTGAAGGATGGGTACACCAAGAAGGAGGAGGGCTGACAATGGCTGAATTGAAACGCTGCCCTGAGTGCGGTGGAGTTGCAACTGTCATCCATATGTACGATACCTATGATAGAGCAGACTTTGGGTGGGATGTTGGTTGTGGGAGATATAGGGCTGGTGATGGCCTCCACACAAAGAAGATGAAAGTATCTGGGCTGCCCAGCAAAGAAAAAGCAATCGAAGCATGGAACAGGAGGGCTGACAATGCTTGATTACGAAAAGATCGAACAGTATTTGATTTCTGTTGCAGGGGAAAAACGAGACAAGAAAATCCTTCAGGCGAAAGCAGAAATGGATACTATACAGCGGGAATATGTAGCATATATGGACGGCGTTGTTGATGCTATCAGATATATTACGGGAGTAGCAAAGGTGGATGATGACAATGGCTGAATACATTGAGCGCCGCACGGCAATTGAGCATTTGAACGTTTGGTGCGGCGGGTGTGGAAGCGCGGTGGAATGCATCCTCGCAGAGCCCGCCGCTGATGTGGCCCCGGTGGTGCATGGGCGGTGGATTGAGGATCATGATTATCTCAAATGCCCAGAGTGCGGCGTGATGGTTAAGTGGGATTTTACATTTTTCGATATTGGGAATTGGAATTACTGCCCCAACTGCGGGGCGAAGATGCAGGAGGTGGAGTGAATGAACGATATCACAAAGCAACCGTATTCCAAGTGGCTGGAAGAATCCCTGAAAGTTATTTCCGAGTTTAAGCCAGCGTGCCTGTGCATTGCAGCAGCTTCCCCGGATGGTGAGACATTTACCGGATACTATAACGCTGATGCAACAGACAAGGCAGTTTTTGCACACCACATCCAAAGTGATGTGACAATGGACATTATCCGGGCGAACATCGCAACAATAAAAGTGATGCTTGAAGATTGCGATGCGGAGGGTGAATGATGGCTGAATACATCGAGCGAGGCGCGTTGATGCAATTCCCCATCCGCCGCGATCATTACGACAGAGAGAACGGCAATGAGCATTTTATAAACGGCATTGAGACGGTGTTGGAGTATGCAGAGCAGCTCCCCACTGTAGACGCAGAGGTCGTGGTGCGGTGTAAGGATTGCCGAAAGTTCAAAACATACGGTTGCCGGATGGTTGCCAGCGGATATGACGATTTCTGCTCCTACGGCGAACGGAAGGACGGTGAAACCGATGCTTGATGACTGCAAATGGATGCAGGACGAAATATGCGTCAACGCAGATTGCCCGGCGTGTGCGGATTATTGCCCAGTGGCAAATACACCGGGCGTATGCAAATACGAGGAAAGGGGTGATAGCGATGCTCAAAAGGGCAAACGGCAGACCGGTGCCAAATAATCCGGCTAAGGCATACGAGCTGGGCCGCCTGGATGGCACCAAACAATGTATGGATAACGTGTCCTGTGTGCTGCTGGACAAGTGCGGATTCCATGTGCGGGAGGAAACGCCGGACGAGCACGACACCCGCAGCCTGGAATACTTACAGCAGTGCCTTGTGGAGCTGGTGGAAGCCAAAAACAACGGATATATCAAGATGGCCGACATTGAAAAGGCTCTGCATGGGGAATATAAGATGGTGAACAGCGCGGAGTAAAGGAGGGCAAATGAGCAAAAAGGCGACACTGCCTTATGATGTGCGGTTGGAGTGCATTGCTTATGTGCGTGGATATCCGCGCCGGGTGCGGGCGTATCGCGAGGCCCGGGCGGAGATCTTGGACGGGACGCATAGCGCCACAGAGGGCATGCCAACTGGATCGGGCGCTGGTAGGCCTGCCGAGAGTAAGGCGGAGCAGCTGGCCGCCATAGAGCGATGGCCGGAGACGCAGAAGATGCTGGCGGTGGAATACGCTATAGACCGCTGCGGCAGAGATATCGGCAGCGATACAATCCGGCGGCAGTTAATATATGGCATTATGCGCAACTGTCAAGGCAAACACAAATACTCTCGCAACAAGATCGTGATCCCGGGGATCAGCGAGAGGACATTCAGCCGGAGGAAGGAGCAATTTTTGATGGATGTGGCAAAATACAGCGGTCTTTACACAAAAGATGGCACAAATTCCACTTAATGATGTGCTACAATAGGTACAGTGGATGATAGGACAGTGGCATCCACGCGTTTTCCCAATCATCACTTTTCCTCCCTTCTATGCGCCGCCGGTATTGGGCGCACCTTATGGCACCGAAAGGTCATACCGGCACAAACAGCCTGTAGGGGAACCTATGGGCTGTTGTTATATGCAGGCGTAGCTCAGTCGGTAGAGCTTTATCGCGCAAATGGATATGCGATTGAATGCCATTGGTCGCTGGTTCGAGTCCAGCCGTCTGCACCAAGACCCAAAGCTGACAGCGTACAGGGGCTCAAAGCCGGGAAGCCATTACCGGCAGGATGCGTCCAGATTTGTCCCGTCAGCAGGGCGTGGCTCCGCGAAGGGCCGTTCGATTTGCCCGCGTTGAATCGAGCGTTACTTAGAACGCGGAGGAGGCTCCGTGACGAATCCGTAAACGCGGGATACAGGGGCAAATGTTCCAAGGTGGCGACGCGGTCTCCAAAACCGCGTGCGGTGGGTTCGATTCCCAACTGTCCGTGCCATAGGCGTGACCTCTTGCCTCGTAGCCGCACGGAGCGTAAGTCTGCGAAAGTGGTCTTTCCTGTGCGCTGTACGAAAGCGGCAGGACGAATAATAATTATTTGGCTGGCTCCGGCTATGAATGAAGAAACGGATGCGACCGACGTACCGGCGCAGGGCTGAAAAGTTCCGTGGCCGGTCTGGGTACCATCGTGCTTGAGAGAAATCCGAGGCGCGGATGTGGTGTGGTGGCGGTTGTCTTAGGACAAAGCCGCTGTGTAGGACAGTATTGATGCGTGGTGGCACCCGACCGATTGTGTAAAACAACAGGCGATCCGCTGGCAGACGGACAATAGAAAATATCAAAAATAGTGTGTAGCCCATGTTTGAGAGGCCCAAGAGGCCCGCATGGGCGGGGAAAGACTGTTACTGTAGCCAAGGGGTGGGGGCTGGTAGCAAAACAGGAGGAAAGCATGGAAATCACAAAACGGCGGCTTGCGGATATTGTGCCGTATGCCGCCAACGCAAAAAAGCATGATAAGCGGCAAATCAACAACGTTGCGGAGAGCATCAAGCAGTACGGCTTTGTACAGCCGATTGTGATTGACCGCGACGGCGTGATTGTAATTGGCCACTGCCGCGCTCTGGCGGCAAAAAAGCTGGGCATGGAAGAAGTGCCCTGTGTCTGCGTGGACGATCTGACACCGGAGCAGGTGAACGCCCTGCGGCTGGTAGATAACAAGAGCAACGAGAGCGATTGGGACTTTGACCTGCTGGCTGATGAGCTGCCGGGGCTGGATTTGTCGGCTTTTGACTTTGATTGGGGCCTGCGTGATGAACTCGACACGTCAGTGGTAGAGGACAACTACGATCCTGTTTTACCGGCAGAGCCGAAGAGCAAACTGGGCGATGTGTACCAGCTTGGAGACCATCGCCTTATGTGCGGAGACAGTACGTCTTTGACAGACGTACAGAAGCTCGTGGGGGGGGCACAAATGGATTTGCTGCTCACAGACCCCCCGTACAATGTGGACTATCAGGGCACCGCCGGGAAGATTAAGAACGACAATATGGAGGATGCGGCCTTCAGGCGTTTCCTGACGGATGCATTCTCCAATGCGGCGATGGTCATGAAGCCCGGTGCTCCGTTCTACATCTGGCACGCAGACAACAGTGAAGGGTATAACTTTCGCGGTGCGTGCAGAGATGCGATGCTGCGTGTACGGCAGTGCCTGATCTGGGTGAAGAACTCCCTTGTGATGGGGAGACAGGATTTCCAGTGGAAACATGAGCCTTGCCTGTATGGTGAGAGCGAGATTGAAGAGGAAGCGCACGAACCTTGCCTGTACGGATGGACGGAAGGCAAGAAGCACTACTTCTTCAAGAACCGCAGACAGACAACCGTGTTGAATTTTGATAAGCCTGTCAAATCTGCGGAGCATCCGACCATGAAGCCGATTAAGCTGTTTGATTACCAGATGCAGTGCTCCAGTAAGCCGGGTGAGAATGTGCTTGACCTGTTCGCTGGGTCCGGCACAACGATCATGGCAGCGGAGCAGAATGGCAGACACGCTTTCTGCATGGAGTACGATCCGAAGTATGCGGATGTCATTATTGATCGATGGGAAAAGTTTACCGGAGAAAAGGCGGTGCTTCTGAATGACGATTGAGGAGGCGCAGGCAATCATCGGAAAAACAAGCAGCCCGCACCTAAAGCGGGACATGGAGAAGTTTATTAAACGCCAGCAGAGAAAGGAGGGTGCGTATGGCAAGGCCAAGAAAGGAAATAGATCAGAAGCAGTTCGAGAACCTCTGCGGCCTGCAATGCACGCTTGAGGAAATCTGCGGCTGGTTTGATGTGACCGATAAAACATTGGATAGTTGGTGTAAACGCACCTATCATGCCAGTTTTTCCGAGGTATTTAAGCAAAAGCGAGGAGCGGGGAAAATTTCGCTGCGGAGAAGTCAGTGGCAGCTTGCGGCAAAGAACGCAAGCATGGCTATTTGGCTGGGGAAAC